>Ga0214921_10004759_pt1 | contig 19718 bp, 17 predicted proteins | sample LL1505_MetaG_FD_177992 | JGI IMG/M metagenome (GOLD analysis project Ga0214921, IMG submission 177992) | Freshwater microbial communities from Lake Lanier, Atlanta, Georgia, United States - LL-1505 | ecosystem: Environmental > Aquatic > Freshwater > Lake | place: USA: Georgia | collected...
AACGGCGGCTCGTCGACGCCACCGACGCGGCCGCATTGTCGGCTGCCGCTTTCCAGGCGCGCACGCTCGACTTCGACGCCTATACCAATCGCGCGATCGTCGCCAACGAAGCGGTGATCGCGCAGTCGGTCAGTCTGCGTTCGTTTTCGTCCTACTTGAACGTGCTGCTGCCGCGCGCCGCGGCGGTCACGCAATGGGTGCCGCTGCTCGACGCGGCGATGGCCACGCTCGCGCAAAGTTGGGCGCAGGTCGATCAGGTGGTGCAACCGAGTCTCGCCGGACTCGAAACGGTGACGAGCCTCGCGGCGCACGATTTGGCCGCCGCGCAGCGATTGATGCACCTCGGCACGCTCGAAGCGGTGCCGGCGTTGGTGCGCGAGACTTTGCAGTCGGCCGACCCGAACTATCGCTTGACCACGGGCGGCGAGGCGATGCTCGCGCGCTGGGCGTTCGAATGGGTCGAGTTCGCGTCCTTCTACGGTGGCGCGTGGCGCTGGCGCCCGGCCGATGTCGTCACGCGTTCGCTCGACGGTTTCACGACCGCGCGCAATTTCACCTTGCGTCCGGTGTTGGGAACGTCATTGGTCAGGCTCGAGCGGCGGGGCGGTACCGACTTGCTCGATTTCGAAACCTGGCGCGCGCTCGACACGTTTTCGGTCCATCGACGACGAAATTTGATCTTTGGTTCGGTGCGCGAGCGCGACGTTCTGGCGTGGGGTGGCGCCCAAGCGGGGAGTTCCGCGACGTCTCGCGGCACTCACGGCGGCAGTTACGCCGTCAATCCGCGCGCTGCGCGTTCGGCCGAAGAGACGCTCGGTCGTCCGAGCGGCTATCTGGGTCTGCCTTCGGCGTACGATCTGTCGCGGGCGCAACGCGCCGACTTCGATCCGCCGCGCCTTGCGATTCGGACTCGCGCGGGCGCCGAGTCATCCGCGTACGCAGAGTCCGTCGCCAGCGTGCATTACGCACGGCCAGCGCCGCGCGCCGATCGACGCGCCGAGTTGCCGAATCTGTATGCGCCGTATTGGCGCGCGCGACTCGTCGCTGCGCGTGCGGATGAGCGGCTGTCGCTCGCGACGCTCGACGGCACGCCGAACTGGTTGGCCTTGGTGCCGCGATGAGGGCGCGCGGACAAGCACTTACTGAAACGCTGATCGCGACGGCGATGCTGGTGCCGGCGTTGCTCGCCGTCATCTGGGTCGCGCGCTGGCAGATGCTCGGGCACGGCACGCAGCGCGCGACGCGTCACGCCTTGCTCGAAACCTTTTACGCCGGCGAGCGTGCGGACATTGCGCAGATCGCCCGGCGCGCCGAGCAGACCGAGGCGTCGTCGATCCCGGTCGAGCGGGAGCAATTCGTCGTCAGCGTCACGCGCATCGACGAGCCGCGCGCCGCCGCCGAGATGGTCGGAACGGCCTTTGCGCTGCTGCGGCCGGCTGCTCTGCTCGGCCGCGGCGAGTTCGATCTTGCGCCGCAGTTTGCGTTTCGCGTCGAGACGGTCGCGCTCGCTCGGCGACCCGAGATCATGTCGTTCGTCGACGCGTCGCTGCGCTTTTCGGCGCGTGCCGTCGTGCTCGGTTCGGCGTGGGATGCCGCGGGTGATTCAAAAGTTTTGCAGCGTACGGAAAGTCTGTCGGTCGCGGGGCGATTGCGCTCGCTGTCCGAGATCGTCGATCCATTGAAATACGCTCTCGGCGTGATCGAACCTTCGTTCGCCGATTTTTGTCCCGGACGGATCGACGTGAGCGTCGTTCCGGTTGATCGCCTGCAGGGTGGTGGTTCCGCGTGGGCGGGTGGGGGCTTTGCATGCTGAGGCCCCCGTGCTCGGCGACTTTGCGCTGCGTCACCGCGACGGCCGTGGCGATCGTCGGCAGCGCCTATGCCGATTGCGCGGACTGGCAGCTGTCCTCGGTGCGTGTCAACGGAATTTCGCTCGAACTGCGCAGTGCGGTGTTGCCCGTCGCGCGCGAGCGTGCAACGCGCGAACTGCTGTCGGCCTGGAGCGGTCAAGGGCTGGCGAGGCCCACGATCGTCGAGCTCGACGATCGCACCGTGATCGGTCGTCAGCACGGCACGGTGCACCAGACCGTGACGCTGCGCGATGCCGAGAACGCCGCTGCGGTGCGCGTGGAGTTCGCGGCACAAGATTTGGCACGCCGAGCTGCGCCGGTGCCGAAGCCGCCGTTCGATTTGCCGCCAGGTGCGCGCGTCTTGCAGGTGGTTGAATTTCTCGATGCGTCGCGCAACGCGCGGCAATACGCGATCCATCTGCGGCGCGCTTCGACGGTGGCGATGGCGTCGCTACGCACGGCACTGCAGGCCTCCGGATGGTCGAGCACGGCGCGTGCAGTGGCCGAGGTTTCTGGTGATCACGGCTACGTCGTGCATGCGCAGCGCGGCGCAGAACGAATGGAGGCGACGTTGCAAGCCGCGGACGGCGGTACGCGACTGATTTTGTTGGTGAGCGGTCATGCGCAGTGACGATCGAACGGCGCTGCGCGGGCAAGTGATGGTCGAGTTCGCGCTCGTCAGTGCCGTGCTGGTCGTCGCGTTGACACTGCCGGTCGGCGGTCGCAGCGCAGCGGCATGGTTGTTTGCGGTGTTGAAGGGTGCCACGCGCGCGTTCACGGCGTGGCTGGCATTGGTTTGAACACGGAGGCCACGATGTTGCCAAAAATTGAAATTCGCAGTTCATGGTGGCTCGCTGCGGCCGCGACGATCTGTGGCGCGGTCGCGTTTTTCGCCGCGCAGTCCTACCTCGGCCGGACGCGCGCCGCGCTCGAGGCACAGTGGCGGGCGCGATTCGCAGGGGTGGGTGTCGTGGTCGCGGCCATCGATCTGCCGAGCGGTCGGATACTGCGCGCCGAAGATCTGGCGCGTCGCGAGGTACCTAAAGCGTACGTGCCGAGCGGCACTTTTGCCGCGGCAGATCTCGGGTCGCTCGTGGGGCGCCAAGTCTTGCAACCGATGCGCCGCGGTGATCCTTTGGTGGGTGGGCTTTTGAGCGGTGAGGCGGGGCCGGCGCTGGCGGCGCGCTTGCGCGCGGGCACGCGAGCGGTGACGGTCCCGGTGGACGAAGTGAGTTCGCAGGCGGGTCTCGTGAGGCCAGGCGACAAAGTCGACCTGATGCTCGCCGAAGAACATCAGCAAGGGCTCGAACGCTGCATCTCGGTACGACCGTTGCTGGAGTCGTTGCGCGTGCTGGCGACCGGGCGCGCACAAAACGATATCGCGCCGGTTGGCGGCGCCGCGGCGCTGCGCGCGGCGCTCGCCCAACCCGATGGGCGCTACTCGACGATCACGCTGGATGTGACCCCCGAGCAGGCGCAACAGCTCGCGGTCGGGTTGCGCGTGGGAGAGCTGATTCCCATGTTGCGTGCGGACGGTGATGCCGCGCCCACGCGACTCGCCGCGCTCGGCGCCGGCCGCGTCGGTTGCCGTGTCGCCACCACGGCACGCGTCGCCACCGATCGCAGCCCGGGGCACAGCGTCGAGCTCATGGTCGGCGGCGAGTCGGCCGTCGCCCGCTCGCGTCTTGCGGTTCCGGAACTTTGAACAAGGAGACCTTGATGCACGCTCGAAATTTCAAAGCACTACGTTGGGCGCTCGTATTGACACTCGCCGCAAGCACGGGCGCGACGCGCGATGTCGAAGTCGCGAATCCCGTCGCGGCGCCGTTGCCCGAACGCATGGATCTGTATGTGGGGGACAGTCGCGTGCTGCCAGTGCGCACCCGACGCGTCGCCGTCGGCAACGGCAAGGTCCTCACGGTTTCGCCGGTGACCAGCGGGCAACTCGTTTTCATCGGTCAGAGTGTCGGCAGTACGGTGGTGAATCTTTGGACCTCCGACGGCGCGCAACATCGGATCAGCGTGTCGGTCGCCGCCAACGACGTCGAGGCGGTGCTGCAAAACGTGCGCGGTTTGCTCGGCGACATCGCGGGCGTCACGGCGCGCATCTCCGGGGCGCGCGTGGTGCTCGAGGGTGATGCGGCCGACGCACGCGCACGCGAGCGCGCTGCCGCGGTCTCTGCCTTGCATCCGGGCGTGGTGCTCGACTTCGTCGGCAAGCTCGGATGGGAGAGCATGATCCACTTCGACGTGCGCATCGTGGAGTTTCGCCGCGGCAAGTTGCAGGAACTCGGCATCCGTTGGCGAGACGACGTCGATGGCCCGAGTGCCGGCGTGATCGCCGATTTCGTTTCCAACGATCGCTTCCGCGTGTTGCCCGCCGATTCCGGCGTGCCGGCGACGGCCTTCGATCCCGTGCCGGGCAATACCTCCGCGCGGGCGTATCTCGGCATCGCCACGACGCTCGATTCGCGATTGCGATTGCTCGATCAGACGGGCGAGGCGACCCTGGTGGCAGAGCCGCGCCTCAGTTGTCGCAGCGGTGGTTCGGCACGTTTTGTCGCCGGCGGCGAAATTCCCGTACCCATCGTCAACGGCGTCGGTGCCACCGACGTCGAATATCGCGAATACGGTGTGATCCTCGACGTCAAGCCGATCGCCGATGCCTCGGGTGCCGTGCATGCACGCGTCGAAACGGAGTTGAGTCAGGTCGACGATGCGCAACGCGTCGCCGGTGTCCCTGGCTTGCTCAAGCGCCGCTCGAGCACCGACATCAACCTCAAAAGTGGTGAAACCTTGGTGATCGCCGGCTTGACCAGTCGGCGCAGTGCGCTCGATGTGGCGGGTCTCCCCGGTTTGTCGCGCCTGCCTTTCGGTGACCGTCTCTTCGGCGCGCGCAGTCGACGCCGTGAAGAATCCGAGATGGTCATCTTTTTGACTCCGCGGGTGGCTGCGGCACCCGCTGAAACGGCGGCGATGCTCGAGCGCGGTCAAGCACGCATCGATGCGCTCGTGCGGGAGGGGCGCTGAGATGTGGGCGACGTTCCGAAATGCCGCCGGCGTCGACGTCGCGATCGAACTTCCCGTGGGTGTGCACGAGATCGGTTCGGATCATGAGTGCAGCGTTCGGATCACGGATGCCGGTGTGCAACGACGCCACGCCCGGCTCATCCGCGCCGGCGCGGGCGCGTTGCGCGTCATCGACCTCGGGGCGCCGCGCGGCATCCGCATCAACGACGAGCGCGTGGTGAGCGCCGATGTGCAACGTGCCGACGTGCTGCGCGTGGGCGACACGGACATCCGCTTCCGGATCGAAGCGCCGCGCGTCATCGTCGATCCCGTCGCGCCCGCGCGTCTCGATTCAAAAGTCGACGACGCCGCGTTTCGCGCCGCTGCACGTCGCATGCACCAACGCCTGATCGCGCAACTCGATTTGCGTCGACGCGACGTGTCGAGCATGTCTGATCGCGATCTGCGCGACTTGGCCGCGGATCTGCTGCGATCGATCATCGGCGAAGAGAACATCGCCGGTATTGCCGACCCCGAGACCCTGCGGCGGTTCGTGCTCGACGAGGCGCTCGGTCTCGGGCCGCTCGAAGCTTTGCTCGCGGACGACTCGGTGCGCGAAATCATGATCAACGGCGCGGACACCATCTTCGTCGAGCGCGGCGGGTACATCGAACGCGCCGTACACACCTTCAGCAGCGAGTCTGCGCTGCGAGGCATCGTCGATCGCATCGTGAGCCCGTTGGGGCGGCGCATCGATGACGCCTCGCCCATGGTCGATGCGCGCTTGCCCGATGGTTCGCGCGTGAACGTCGTGATCCCGCCGCTCGCGCTGTGCGGTACGGCCGTGACGATCCGACGCTTCGGGCGACGTCGCCTGACGTCGGAAGATTTGGTGGCCAGCGGCACGCTCGATCGTGCGATGCTGGAATTTCTCGCCGCCTGCGTGCGGCATCGGCGCAATTTGTTGGTCTCCGGTGGCACGGGGTCCGGAAAGACAACGCTGCTGAACGTGTTGTCGAGCCTGATCCCGCATCACGAACGCGTGATCACCATCGAAGATTCCGCCGAACTGTCGTTCGATCACCCGAACCTCGTGGCGCTCGAGACGCGTCCGCAAAACATCGAAGGGCGGGGCGAGGTGACCATCCGTGATCTCGTCCGCAATGCCTTGCGCATGCGGCCCGACCGCATCGTCGTCGGCGAATGTCGCGGCGGCGAGACGCTCGACATGCTGCAAGCCATGAACACCGGGCACGACGGCTCCTTGAGTACGGTGCATGCGAACAGTCCGCGCGAGACTTTGTCACGCCTCGAGGTCATGGTGCTGATGTCGGGCGTCGAATTGCCCATCCATGCGATCCGCGAGCAGATCGCCGCGTCGATCCACATCATCGTTCACCAGGCACGCTTCGCCGGTGGTCAGCGCCGCATCACCCGCATTACGGAGGTGACCGGCGTCGTGGCCGGCACGGTACAGACGCAGGATATCTTCCGCTTTCAGGCGGGGCCGAACATCGCGCCGGGTGCGACGGACGGTGCGTTCGTAGCCCAAGGGCACGTGCCGCAGTTTTATGAAGAGCTGGCACGCAACGGTGCGGCGGTCGATCTGCGTCCGTTCGCGACTGAGACCGTGCGCGCCGGAGCGGGATCATGATGGCGGTTGTCGCGATCGCATCGTTGGCCGCGGCGGGCGCGGCGATGCTGGGGTTCGTCGTGGCGACGTTGTTCCGATGGGGGTCGCAACGACATGCCGATCGCCTGACACGCTTGAGTCGGGTTGAACTCGCCGAAATGTTTCTGTTCGTCGAGCCGGCGCGATTTTTGCGTTACAACGCCCTCGCGTTGATCAGCTTGCCACCGCTTGCGTTCGTAGCGGCCGGGGGTGTGGTCGCTTTGATCGTGGCCGCCGTCGTGCTGACGGCGCCGGTCGCGTTGTATCGACGCTTGCGCGAGCGACGCAACCGCGCATTGCAACGGCAACTGGCCGACGTCGCCGCCGCGATCGCTACGGCGCTGCGCGCGGGGCTCGGCCTTGCGCAGGCGCTCGAGCAAGTGGTCCGTCACCAGCCGCGGCCGAGCGCGCAGGAGTTTGCGCTCGCGCTGCGCGAGCATCGACTCGGCACGCCGCTCGAGCAGGCGTTGAGCGACCTCGCGCGTCGCGTGCGCTCTGCCGATTACGACATGCTGGTCGCAACGCTCGGCATCGCGCGTGAACTCGGCGGTGGTCTGGCCGAAGCGCTCGATCGTCTGGCCGTCGCCGTCCGTCGGCGCGTGGCGATGGAAGATCGCATCGCGGCGCTGACGGCGCAGGGACGTTTGCAGGGCCTCATCATGGCGATCCTGCCGGTGCTTCTCGGTCTCGTGTTGTATGCGATGCAACCGCAGGCGATGCAGCCACTCTTCGAAACGCCACTCGGTTGGGCGACGCTGGCCGTGGTAGCCGCGCTCGAAATCGGCGGCTGGATGCTGATTCGTCGCATCGTCGCGATACGCGTTTGAAGGTTCGGTCTCTGCGGAGTCATCGACATGTCACTCGTTGCTCTCGAAATTCTGGTTGCGGTGGGCTGTGCGCTCAGCGTGATGGTCACGATTTACTGTTTCCTGCCGGGAACAGGTCGGTTCATCGCGGCCTTGCGTGTCACGGCGCGGCGCGAGCCGAAAACGCTGCGGCTGCCGGTCTGGGTTCGTCTGCTCCTGCCGATCGCGACGCCGTTCGGCGATCTTTGCGGTCGATACGTGCCGGGCGTCGTGCGCGAGGGTGTGCAGTTGGCCTTGCGTCGCGCCGGTGTGGACGACGAGTTGTCGCCGCAGCAGTTTCTCGCGGTGACCGTGTGCGCGGCCGCGCTGGCCGCAGCGTTGCTCGCGCCTTTGCCCTTCGAAGGTGTCGCGTTCGCGCTGTGGTGCGTGGCCTTGCTGCTGCCGTGGTTGTGGTTGCGCGATGCCGCCAAAGCGCGCGCGGACGAGGTGGTGCGCGAATTGCCGGTCTACGTCGACATGTTGACGCTCGCGCTCGAAGCGGGTGGCGCATTGAGCGTCGCGCTGCGCGTGGCCACCGAGCGTTCGCCCGACAGCGTTTTGCGGCGCGCCTTCCTGCGCGTACAAGGCGATCTGCGCGCCGGTCGCACGCGGGCCGAGGCCTTGCGCGCCCTCGGCGAGCGCCTCGACTTGCCCTCGGTGCGACCGTTGGTCGCGGCACTGGTGCAGGCGGATGCCAGCGGCGGCAGTTTCGCGGCCGTGCTGCGCGCCCAAGCCGATCAGCGACTCGACGAGCGTTTCGCGCGCGCCGAAAAACTCGCCATGGAAGCGCCGGTCAAAATGCTGTTGCCACTCGTGCTCTGCATTTTCCCGTGTACTTTCGTGGTGCTGGCCTTCCCCATCCTGAGTCGTTTTCTCGATGCGCAGTGAGCGATCGATGTCGTTGGCGATCGACGGGCAGCCATCGCCCTTGCGCGTGCGTGCCTGTGCGCACTTTCTCGCGCGCGCTCGCGGTTTGCTGTGGGCAGCGGCCGACGATGCGTCCTGCGGCATACGGCTCGACCCTTGTCGCGCGGTGCACACCTTCGGCATGCGGCGTGCGATCGACGTCGTGTTCGTTGATGCAAACGGCGTGGTGCGACGCGTGTTTTCGAGCTTGCGGCCGTGGCGTGTCGCCTTCGACCTGCGCGCTCGTGCCGCCTATGAATTCTCCGCGGGCACGGCCTCGCGATTCGACCTCGCGCCAGGTCATCGCCTGCAGCTCGGCGAGCCGCTGCGATGATGTGGCGACGCACTCGTCGGATTCCGCGTCCCGGCATGCACTGCGTCATACGCGGGGTCGCCACGCTCGAGTTCATGATCGCCGCGACGCTGGTGTTGATTCCGCTCGTGATGGCGATCTTCGAACTTGCGCAATTGACGGTGGCCCGCCACGCGCTCGAATTCACGGCCAGCGAAATCGCGCGTGCGCAAGGTGCGGGCGATGTCGACGATCCTGCCGCCGCGCCGAGCGAGACGCGCCTGCGTCTTGCGGCCGCCGTCGCCTTGTCACCCTTGTTTCCGACCTTCGATGCGATGACCGAATCCGACGCCGGCGTGGCGCGCGATCGAGCCTCCGCATGGCCGACCCCGGGCTATCGGGTTGCGGTCGCGCAAACGTCGCGGGCGGACTTGTTCGCTGTGCGCGTAACTGACATGACCGATGCCGCGTACGTTGATCGCATGCGCAGCGAACGCATCGAGATCCTCTATTGCCGCGAGACGTTCTTCCCGCCGATCGATCGCATGATCGTGAACCTGCTCTGGTTGAGCGAACGCGACGCCTTTGCGCTGGCCTGCCTCGCGCGCAACCGCGTGCCGCTGCGCGCGAGCGCGACCGCGGTTCGCGCTGCGTTCGCAACCATGCCGTGAGTCGCGCTCAGTTCCGACGTATCGCGTCGTCCAGTCGCATGAGGTCTTGCGGCGTATCGACGTCGAGCAGTGCGCTCGCCATGGGGATCGCATCGACTTGCGCATGCAGTTGTCGCAGCAGCGCGCTCGCGCCGCGATCGCCTTCGAGTTGCCGCAAGGCGTCGAAAAACGCATTGGGAAAAATGCAGGGTGCGCCGAGTACGTCGCCATACTGCGCAGCCGCGATCCGCTGCGGCGCGCGGCGCCAAGCGGCGATGAGGCTTTCATAGTCGGCTCGCTCGATCGCCGGCTGATCGCCGAGCGCCATCAATACCGCCGGCACGTCGCCGATCGCATCGAGACCCGCCTTGATCGAGCTGGCGAGGCCCTCGGCCCATCGGTCGTTGACGACCACGCGTTTCGGCAAGCGTAGCGCGGCGCCGATGCTCGCCGCGTCGGCGCCGAGGACGAGGGTCACGTCACACTGGCCGTCGAGCACATCGAGCACGTGCTGCAGCATCGGCTGGCCACGCAACGGCGCGAGCGCTTTCGGCGAGCCGTAGCGACGGGCGCCGCCGGCGGCGAGCACGATTGCGGCCAGCGAATCAGCGGCGCTCACGCGTCTTCAGATACACGTGGAAGGCGAACAACGCGAGCACGGCGTCGCCGGCGCCGACCAGCAGGTAGGGTGCCGAGGGTCGCCAGGCATCGAACAGGATGCCGCCGAAAAAAGTCGCGAGCAGTATTCCGGCCGCACCGAACATGCTGAACACGCCGATGATCGCGCCACGACTTCGCGATTCGGCGACTTGCCCGACCAAAGATTGCGACGCGAGTATGCCGCTCATCTCGCCGATGCCCATGAAGGCCGAGGCGTAATACATGTTCGTGCCGAGCGGATCTTCGATGAGGCCGATCGCGATGTACGAGGCGGCGGCGATCACCATCGCGAGCGCCAGAGCGAGCACGCGATCGAGCTTGTCGATGAAGGCGATCACGACCAGAGCCCAGAACGTGGCGAATACTTGGGCGAGCGCAAAGAATTTCGTTCCGGCGGCCTGCGCGTCGGCGGCGCTGATGCCCCGGCCGATGCCGTGTGCCGTAAGCCACAAAAGAAAGAACGTCGAGAGCACGGCGAGATCGCCGCGTGACACCATGGCGGAAAAATAGGCGAGCAAGACGCGCGAGTCGCGCGCCGCCGTGATGCCGACGCGCAGTGTCGTCAGCAGCGGCTCTTTTTTCTCGAGTCGTGCGGGTGAGCCGGGTTGCAGGCCGAACCCGACGACCAGCATCGGCAGCAGGCAGGCCGCCGCGACGGTCCAGTACGCGCAACGTGCGGCCCAGATCGGATCGCCGCCCAGGGCTTCGACCATCTGGGGCAAGCGTCCGCCGAACAGCACGAGGGTCGCGACGCCGATGCCGTTCAGAAAAAAGCAGATGCCGACGAGTTTGCCGCGGGCGTTTTCCGCAGCGTAGTCCGCGATGATCGCGGCGATCATCGCCGAGACGCAGGCCGCACCGACGGCGAACAGTGCGCGATACACATGCAACTCCGCTTCGCGGGTGGCGAGCGGATACAGCGCATAGGCCGCGGCCATGATGGCGAAGCCGAGCGCATAGATCGATCGTCGGCCGACCTTGTCCGATGCCGCACCGATGAAACTCGCGACGATCAGGAAGACGATTTCGTTGACGGCGGCGAGATTGCCGCCGAGCCGCCCCTGCTCGGCGATCGGTACCTGCAGTACCGCATTGAAGAAATACGGTTGCAGATTGCCGACCAAGGTCATGAGACCGATGGTGAAGAACGAGGCGACGAGCAAAGAATTGAAATGCCCGCGCGTGACGCCGGGCGCGAGTTCCCAAGGGCCGATGCGCAGGCCGGTCGAGCTCATGTATCCCCCCAAAGTCCGATCATCGCGCATCGGCGCCAGCAAAAGGAGAGGGGCAACGAGCGCGAACCCGTTGCCCCTCGCCGAGTCATGACATGCGGTTCGGTCAGCCCGCGGCTTGCATCGTGGTCTTGGGTTTCGGCGCGACCCGCGGGGTCTCGTCGAGCACCCAGGCATTGGTTTCGCGTCGCGCCGGGCACGGGATCGCGAACACCACGTCGCCTTGCTCGCGCGCTTTGCGCAGCGCTTCCATGTCGATACGCCAGCCGCTGGCCTCGAACTCGTCGAGTTTGTCGCGGTACTGCAGGATGACTTTGTCCGCCGGCATCATCAGTTCCTTCGAGCGCGAGGGCGGCGTGAGTCGCGGCACGACGTTGTTCATCACGGTGATGTCCTGCGAGGCGATGAACATGTTGCGCTCGTTGATCTTCTTGTCGAGCCAGGCGTTGAGGCGCGTCTTGATGGGTTTGCCGATGAGGCCCATCTTGCTCGCCTTGAAGAAGCCGATGTTGCGCTGGTTGAGCAGGAACACGCGCGTTCTGTGCTCGTCGATCGGCGCTTCGAACATGTATTGGTGCATCGCGGTCTTCGGCGAGAAGTTGATGTACGTCCACATGTGATTCGGGCCGTAGGTGCCCGAACCCGCTTCCATCTTGCCGCCTTTCTTGCGGAACTGGCGCATGATCGGATTTTTGAGCGGCGGTGCGTCGAAGGTCGACAAGAATCCGTAGCCCCAGGGGTTGTTCTGGTGCGGGCGCAGCTCGGTCATCAAATACGTGTCTTCGCGCTCGCCCTGGTAACCGTGCGTGGTGTGCACGTATTCGTTGTGCGCCGGATCGAGGCCGTTCTCGATCGAGCGCTCGTAGTGATAGTTGACGTCGAACGTGACCAGCGTGCTGCGCCACTCGTCGGTGCCGTGTTCGGGTACCGGCATGATCGGCGGGCGTTGATCTTCGGGCAGGTCGCCCAGGAAGGCGAACACGATGCCGTAGCGTTCTTCGACCGGGTAGGCGTCGACGCGGGCGCGCGGCGGCGGCTTGGTGGCTTTGCCGATCGACGGGATGCGCGTGCAGATGCCCTGCGAGTTGAAGCGCCAACCGTGATACGGGCACTGCACGGTGCCGTCCTCTTTGCACTTGCCGGCCGAGAGCGATGCTCCGCGGTGTACGCAAGTGTCCGAAAGCACGGCGGGTTTGCCGGCTTCGTTGCGGAACACGACGAAATCGTGCGACAGAATGCGCACTTTTTGCGGTGTCGCGCCCAAATCCTCGGCACGCACGACCGGATACCAAAAGTTCATGTACATGGCTTTGACCTCCCTGCCTAAGCCTGAATTCTCGACTAGTCGCAGCCGAGCCTACCGCTACGCGCTCGGGGTGTCCACAAGGTGGATGCATCACTGCAGTGCCAAGCAGCAGGTTTGCCCGCGGATTACAAAAATCAGGAAAACGGGGAGAGGTTGCATGACGACCAACGATCGATCGCGGCGCGCCTGGCTGATGCGGAGTCTCGTCCTAGGCGCAGCCTTGGCCGCGGGTGAGGGCGCGGAGGCGCCGGCCGCGCCGCGCGCTGCGCCGAGTGCCGATTTGCCGGATTTCACCGACCCGGCGGAGAACCTGCGTCACATCGTGCGCATGCAGGGGGATCTGCAAGAGCGCGACACGCCGTGGTGGTTTACCGGCGTGATGTTCGCGGTGCGCGGCGACAACGAGACGCCGCGCCCTTTGATGCGCTTCGAGGGCATGGAAATTTATTGGTTCGAACACGTGCCCGAGGGCTACATCCTCGGCGGCAACACGGTGACGTTTTTCCGCGATTTCGAGACTCAGGAATTTTTGCAGGAATTGCGCAACCCGTGGACCGGGAAAGTCGATGTCGTGAAGCCCGCGGTGCAGGGTGGCAACCTCGGGTTCCATTACGGTGAGGACGGAATCTGGCCCGTTCGTCTGAGCGGCGAACCTTTGGGCAACCCCGAGAAAAAGCCGTTGCGTTTGCAGTGGCACGCGCAAGGCGAGCACGTGTGGTTGCAGCATCAGACGGTGTATCCCCTCGGCATGCCGCCGATGCACGGCCAGCGGCAAACGCTGTTCACCCGTCGCGCGGAACTCATGGACCGACGAATCACCGCTTTGCCGGCGAGTTTCTCGTCGACCGTCTTCATGGCCTGGCCGAAATGGATGGAGATGCGCGATCAACCGGGCCACGTGATCTGGCACGCCTCCGGCGTCAAATTGCGCAGCGTCGCGGATTTGCCCGCCGAGTATCGCGCGCGCGCCGAGCGCGAATACCCCGAGCGCCTAACGGCCCGGCCCATCAAAAATCGTGCGTGATCGATGGGTGGACACGGCTCAATGAATTCCTCTGCTCGCAGGAGTGGGGTCTGCCGGTCGGGTTGACGCCCCGCCGGCAGTTGTTGCAGTCTCGGTCACAGCAGGGGGTAGGCTTGCGCAGATAGGTCGCCCCACGCGTGTGTTTTGCACAACATATCGGGGGTTCCGAATGAAGCAGTCTCAGAAGGCCGCGCAGCGCGCAGCCGGAATATTGGTGGGTTCTTTGGCGACGCTGATGGCGTTGCCGGCAGTGGCAAACGACGGCGGGCTGGAAGAAGTGGTGGTCACCGCGCGCAAGCGCGAAGAGAACCTCCAAAACGTCTCGATGTCGATTTCGGCGATCCCGGCCTCGGAAATCGAAAAGCTCGGCATCTCCGACGTGTCGCAAGTGGCCAAACTCGACTCGTCACTCATTTACGACAAGGGCTACTCGGCGACCGACAATCGCATCCAGATTCGCGGCTTGTCGCCGACGCGCGGCCGCGTGAACGTCGCCGTGCTGGTCGACGGCATCGACACCTCGAGCGAAAGCATCTCCTTCGGCGGCGGCTCGCTGCTCGCCACCAACAAATTGCTCGATCTGCAGGCCATCGAAATCGTCAAAGGTCCGCAATCGGCTTTGTACGGACGCAGCGCGTTCGCCGGTGCGGTGCAGTACGTCACCAAAGATCCGTCACGCGAGTTCGAGGGCGACATGCGCGCCGCGTTCGGTCAGTACGGTCGGTACGAGCTCGGCAGTTCCTTGAGCGGCCCGGTCAACGACAGCTTCGGCCTGCGCTTCAACGGGGTCTACTGGAACGACGACGGTCACTATAAAAACTCGATCACGGGCAAGCACGTCGGCAACGGTGACGGCTGGGGCGCCGGCATCACGGGCAAATGGACCGGCGACGGCGTGACCGTCAAAACCCGTCTCGAATACACGGACGATCATTTCGGTCAGGCGCCGATCGCGCAGATGCCGGTCAACAGCATCGTCGCGCGACCCACCGTCGGCTCGACCTGTCTCACGATCGGCTCGGGCGTCGCGGTACCGGGGTCGACCTGTCCTGCCGGTACGGCGCGCGTGTACGCGGCTTCGTCGCCGTTCTTCGTCGGGCCGGGCAGCAACCACGTGTATTCATCCCTCGGCACGGTCCCCGAAGCCGATGCACTGGCCGTCAAATTCGACGTCAATCCGGCGACCGGCAAAGATTACCCGGGCAGCGACCGTCAAATCCTGCGCGGCAGCATGATCGTCAACTGGGATGCCTTGAACGGCACCGTGACTTCGCTGACCGGCTACACCGACGCGAGCTTCGCGTTTCTCGAAGACGGCGACTATGACTCGGGCGTCGTCAACGGTGTCGACAAAGCCCTGCGTGCGGCCGTGTTCGACAACTCGAACAAGACCAAGCAGTTCAGCGAAGAATTGCGTTATCGCTCGGATTTCGAGGGGCCGCTCAACTTCATGGCGGGTTACCTCTATTGGCAGGAGAAGGCCGAGCAGACCACGCGGTCGATCAACGTGTTGTGCATTCCGCCTCTGCCGGCCAACGTCGGCTTCGGTCCGTTCCCGTTGCCGGCGAGCTGCGGCAAGTTGTCCGCCAATCAGGTGATGGGTCAGACGACGACGATCCCGCGTCTGAACGCGCGCGAGATCAAGCACAACTCGTTCTTCGGCATGCTCGAGTACGAGTTCAACCCGCAATGGAAAGCCAGCATCGAGGGTCGCTACGCCAAAGAACGCGAGACGGTGGTCGGCGTGAACTGCTCGTCCTCGCTCAATGCCGCCGCGTTCCCCGGCGGTCCGATCGCCAAATGTCAGGACCCGACCTTGCCTGGCTTCCAGGTGTTCGGGCCGTCGATCGTATACGTCTATCCGTTCGTGAATCTCACCAACCCGTTCGGTGCGGCGCTTGGTCCGCAGCAAGCCCCGGGCACGCCGGTGTCGCTCGAGAGCCAGCACCAGTATTTCGCGCCGCGCGCCACGCTTGAATATCGCGCCAACGACGATGCGCTGATTTACTTGACCTGGGCGAAGGGCGTGAAGCCGGGCGGTATCTCGACCGTGACGGCCGGCTCGTGGCAGGACGCCGACTATGACGGCCTGTACGACGAGTTCAGCTTCAAAGACGAAAAGATCCAGGAGTACGAGCTCGGCGCGAAGCTGACCACGCTCGACGGTCGCCTGCGATTCAACCCGTCCTTGTTCCTCATCAAGTACGACGACAAACAGGTTGGCGCGCAGTTGGTGACGCCGTCGGGCATTCTGGTCGGGCGATTGCTGAACGCCGGCAAGGCCGAAGTGAAGGGCTTCGAACTCGACAGCCAGTGGGCGGCGACCGACCACTGGTTGTTCGGCGTCAACTATTCGTATCTCGACACGAAGTTCACCGACTTCCCGTTCTCCTCGACCTCGTCGACCGATGCGGTGCGCGTGGGCTCGTGCGAGCGACGCTTCGATACGCTCGCGAACGCGAAGTTGTGCTTCTTCAACCTCAAGGGCCGCGAGCTCGAGCGTGCGCCGAAATCGTCGCTCGTGGCGCAGGCGCGTTGGTCGACGCCGATCGGCGCCGGTGAGGGCATGAAGTTCTACATCGAGGGTGACGTGCAGGTGCAGTCCTCGCGCTTCCTCGACTACTACAACACCGTCAAGCTCGATGCCTACACCGAGGGCAGCGTGCGCATCGGCGTGACCTCGCCGAAATGGGATGCACTCGTCTACATCGACAATGTCGGCAACGACAAGACGGTCCAGACGGGCAATGCGAACCCCGGTGACGTCGCGCAGTCCTTGTACGATCCGACCAATTTTTCACCGGCCAATACGGTCGGCGTGCGTCTGCCGGATCCGCGCGTGGTGGGTGTGCGTTTCACCTACCGCTTTCGTTGATTTCGTACACGTATAACAACGATCGGGGCTAGCCCCGAACAACCTCGGGGCCGCAGCGCAAGCCGTTGCGGCCCTTTTTCTTTGAGGAGTGCCATGCAGTTCGGAATGCTCATCGACGGCGAGTTCGTGACCGCCAATGCCGAGCCACGCATCGACTCGATCAACCCGGCAACCCTCGCCTCGACGGGTTCGGTGCCGACGGCGAGCGCGACCGATGTCGATCGTGCGGTACGCGCGGCAGCGCACGCGCAGCGCGACTGGGCGCAGCGTTCGGTGTGGGAGCGCGCTGCGCAGTTGCGTACGCTCGCGGCGGCGATTCGTGCGCGCGGCACCGAGATTTTGCAACTTGAAGCCGCCGATACCGGCAACACGATCGGCAAGCTCGGTGCCGACGTGCAGATTGCCGCAGGGTATCTGGAATATTTTGCCGGTCTCGGCTCCGAACTCAAAGGCGAGACCATCCCCGCCACGGCGCGGGGTTTGCATTTCACGTTGCGCGAACCCTACGGCGTGGTCGCGCGCATCGTGCCCTTCAATCATCCGTTCATGTTCGCCGCGGCGCATCTGGCAGCGCCGTTGATGGCCGGCAACGCCGTGGTTTTGAAGACGCCGGAAACGAGTCCCTTGTCGGGCTCGCTGCTGGCCGAATTGTGCGCAGCCCATCTGCCGCGCGGACTCGTCAACGTGCTGCATGGATACGGGATGCCGACGGGTGATGCGCTCGTGCGTCACCCTCTGGTGCGGCGCATCGGCTTCACGGGGTCTGCGGCGACGGGTCTCGCGATTCAGCGCGCGGCCGCTGAAACGGGCGTCAAACACGTTTCGCTCGAGCTCGGTGGCAAAAATCCGTTCATCGTGTTTCCCGATGCGGATCTCGATGCCGTGGTGACGGCCGCGATCGCCGGCATGAATTTTTCGTGGGCCGGTCAGTCCTGCGGCTCGACGAGTCGGCTTTTGCTGCACGAGTCGGTCCACGACGACATCGTCGCGAAAGTCGCGCTGCGTTTGCGCGCGCTCAAGCTCGGCGACCCGCTCGATCCGACGTCGGAGATGGGACCGGTGAATTCCGCGCGGCACCACGAGCGCGTGATGCAGCATATCGCTACCGCGCAAGTCGAGGGCGCGCGCCTCGTCACCGGCGGTGATCGACCGCCGGGTACGGCGTTCGCACGCGGTCATTGGGTGGCGCCGACCTTGTTCGCCGACGTCTCGCCGACGATGTCGATCGCGCGCGAGGAAGTATTCGGTCCGGTGATGTGCGCGCTACGGTGGCGCGACGAGGCCGAGGCCTATGCAATCGCCAACGCGACCGATTACGGTTTGACGGCTGCGGTCTGGACCCGCGATCTCGGCACGGCGATGCGCGCGATGCGTGCGATCGATGCCGGCACCGTCTGGATCAACGCCGCGGGCCAGCATTTCGTTGGCACGCCCTTCGGTGGCTGGAAGGACAGCGGGCTCGGCGGCGAGGAGTGTCTCGACGAGTTGCTCAGCTATTCGCAGCTGAAGGCCGTGCACGTGCTTTCTTGAGGGCGAGCCAGAGCAGGACGGCGGCGATCGGGTTGACCAGCGCCGAGACCAAAGAAAGCGATTCGCCGATGCGGGCTTCGTCGCCGAGCAACCGATCGGTGACGAGGCCCACGGCAAGCGGCCCGAGCGTTGCGCCCACCAGCGTCAAAGAAAGCTGGTAGAGCGCGCCGAACTGCGCGCGCATGTGTTCGGGGGTGATCGATTGCACGTAGGCGCCCGCCGGGCCGGTGGCGGCGGTGCCGAAGAAAAACGTGAACATGATCACCGCGGCGTGACCCGTCATGGTGGGCATGAACGGCGCAACCACGGCCGGCAGCAGCAGCCCGATGCCGCACCAATGCAACACGCGCAATTTGGCATGCGGATCGCCGCGTTGTTCGAGACGATCGGCCATCGTGCCGCCGGCGAATGCACCGGCGATGCCGCCGACGAGCGCGACGGTCCCGAGGGTGGCGGCGGCCTGCCCGATGGTGGCGCCGTATTGTCGTTGATAAAGCGCGGGCGTCCAGGTCATCACCGAAAACGCGGTGATGGACGTCGTGCCGTAGCCGATCAGCATGTAACCGTAGCGATCGAGGTTGTCGATCAGATGCGCGCGCACTTCGGCAAAACTCGCCGGGGTGCGCTGTGCACGCGCGGGTTCGCGCACCAGCAGCATCAACAGCGCGACCGGCAGGCCCAGCGTGCCGACCACCAACATGACGAGTCGCCAGCCGCCGATCGAGCCGAGCAGGGGCAATTCGATCGTGCCGAGTGACGTCACCCAGGAAATCGCGGCGCCGCCCAACAAAAATGCGAGTCCGGTGCCGCCGGTGACGCCGATGCTGTAGACGCCGATGGCGAGCGAAAGACGCTGCGGCGGGAAGTAGCCGGCCAGCATGGAGTAGGCCGAGGGCGAGAGTGTCGCTTCGCCGACGCCGACGCCGACGCGATAGCCGAACAGTTCGGCGAACGAGCGCGCGGTGCCGGCGAGGGCGGTCATGCTGCACCACAGGGCGATGCCGGTCGTGATGATCCACTTTCGGCTGTAGCGATCGGCCCAGCGCGCGATCACGAGCCCCATGGTGGCGTAGAAAATGGCGAACGCCGCGCCCGCCAGCAAGCTGAAGGCGGTGTCGCTGATGGCGAGCTCGGCTTTGATCGGTTGCACGAGCAGCGACAGGATCAGCCGGTCGATGAACGAGACCGCGTTCGCGAGCGCGAGCACGGCGACGACGAACCAGGCATACACGGAGCTGTGCGATGGGTGCTGAGCGTCGGTCATGCGTGGATCCTGTCGATGTACGGCGGCGGCGACTGCAGTATAACGATCACGAACGGTTCGGGAGGGCTTCGTGGGAATGCTGAAAAAAATCATATGGTCGATGGTCGCGCTGCTGCTCAGCGGTGCGCTCGCGCTCGGTGTCGCAGCGTCGTTTTACCGCGACGTGCCGGCTGCGGAAGTCGAGGCGCGCTGGGGCGGCCCGCCTTCGAAGTTCGTCGTGATCGACGGCGTGCGGCTGCATTACCGCGACGAAGGACAGGGGCCGGTGGTCGTGTTGCTGCATGCGAACTACGCCAGTTTGTTCATGTGGGATCCTTGGGTGCGCGCGCTCGAAGATCGCTATCGCGTGATCCGTATCGATCTGCCGGCGCATGGCTTGACCGGGCCCGATCCGACTGGCGATTACACGCTCGAACACATGCAGCGGATCTTCGAAGGTTTCGTGGCCGAGCGCGGCCTTGCGCGCTTCACCGTCGCCGGCACGTCGTTGGGCGGCACGATCGCCATGCGCTACGCGGCGATGCATCCGGAACGCATCGAGCGCCTGGTGCTGCTGAGTCCGGGATCTCTCGAGCCGCGGGTGCGCGGTCGCACGACGCCTGC
>Ga0214921_10004760_pt1 | contig 19718 bp, 17 predicted proteins | sample LL1505_MetaG_FD_177992 | JGI IMG/M metagenome (GOLD analysis project Ga0214921, IMG submission 177992) | Freshwater microbial communities from Lake Lanier, Atlanta, Georgia, United States - LL-1505 | ecosystem: Environmental > Aquatic > Freshwater > Lake | place: USA: Georgia | collected...
CTGTTGGACGACCCGTTAGAGACCGCCCGCGACATTTGGGGCAACTACCTGTCCCGCATCATTTAAGAACAGCGCCATGCAAACCTCTTCCTTTTTCGACCAACTGCGCTCGGCCTATGCGTCCGAGATTGACGACATGACCTTCGACTCCGAAGGCAAGAACGTGCTGCGGCAGCGCCTGGCGGAACGACGCCAGGAGTTGGCGTTTTTGCGCCAGATGATGGAACTGAGCCCGGAAATGGTGTCCGTGGTTTTTCACCAGGGCTTTCGCTTCAAAAATCCGGCGCTGATGGAGCACCTGCTCGGCCTGGAGTCCGACGAATTTCCGGCCTGGGACACTCTGACGGAAAGCATCGGACTAGAACCCTGGGCCCAGCAACTGGCCAACGAGTTGATCAAAGAGCCGATGGGCGAATGGCTACTAACGGTGGCAGCAGGTTTGGAGTACCTTTTTGCCAAGCCCGAGCGCGCAGGGGCCAAAGGCTCGGACAATGATGACAGCGAGGACGATGAAAACACCGAAAACGGCGTGGACGGCGATGACGAAGAGGAGCAGGATGCCCGGGCCCGGGAGGAAGCGGGCCAAGACTGGATGGTCGAACAAGGATTTGACCGCAAAGATTAACGCCCGGCGCCCAGAAGGCGCACCCTACCCCAAGGAACCATTGATGAACCACCTCGCCCTGATTACCAAGACCCAAAGCCTGATTGCCGCTGGCGACATCGTGGGCGCTGAATCTGCGCTGGTCGAACTGGCCGATGCCGAAGGCGACGGCGCCCTGTTAGTGGTGCTGGAGCAACTTCCAGCCAAAGATATTTTGGCCGTCATGCGCGAATACGATGACTCCAAAGAGTCGGTGATCAACTTGCTGGTCACCCCCGCCCAGTTTGCCCGGGCCGTGGTGATTGAAAAGCAGTACAAAGACCTGAGCCGCACCTATTTGCGCGGCATGGTGAATTCGGTCATCTTTCGTCCCGACGGAGACCCGGTCGAATTTTTGACTGCGATTGGCGACCTCGAAGGGGGGAGCGAGGCATTGGCAGACTACTTTGCCGAACGCTGGAGCCGCGTTGAGGCCTTTGCCCGTACCGGCCACTTTGACACCGTAGAAGACGATGGCGACATGCTTTCCGAGTCCGATCTCTACGCCAATGCCTACGCCAAAGCCCGCTTGGACGAAGACGAGGTGGCGGACCAAGATTGGATGCAAATGGCCTACACGCTTCGATACCAACTCCCCGACCTGTTCATTGAAATGCTGCTGGTGCTGCGGGCCAAGGCGCGGGCCCACGACCTGGGGCTGGGCGAAGAAGAGGAGTTCGAGGCGGACGACGGCAAGGTTGAGACCGGCGACACCGACCGCGGCAAAGCCACTCCCGCCGCACGCGACGGTCTCGACGCCGACGAAGAGTCGGCCATCTAGGTCCGGGCGCCCCTTGACCATGCACGATTCACTTTCATCCGCCGCTGGCGGAATGGCGCTGTTTGACGAACGGCCATTTTTTGAAAAGGCACTCGTCTATGGTCTGCAGCAGGGTCTGATCGATACGGAAAAGCTCCAGACGATCCGGGCCGATGGACCCAAAGGAATGGTACAAATCGCACGCTACTTTGGCAGCGAATTTTTGCGCCCCGAACTGGAACGAGCGAAAGATCGTCTCGTCAATCTGGTCAGCCTCAACCTCCAGCATGTGAGCGGGGGCGACCTGCGGGTTGCCGCACAGACGCTGCGTGAGCACTCGCTGCTGTCGCGATCCAAAGGCGGCTCCGATCTGCTTAAGGCCCTGATCGTCATGCCGCAAAACACCCACTTCGGCATGGCCGACGCGCGCAGTTTTTCGGATGAGCAAATTCCCTTGCTCGAGCGATGGACGCTGAAAAGCTACGCCGACTACCAAGCCGAATACACCAAACGCAAACACGTCGCCGACGTAGTGGATGCCGCCATCTGGTGCGCGGCGCAATACGACCTGGACATCGACGCCCTGCAAGACGAAGGCAAAGACGCCGAAGCGGTGGTTCGCACGGCGCTGCTGCTGGGTCTGAGCAAGCGCACCGAAATGCCGGATGGGCCCGGCTTTAACCAACTCATCACGGCCCTGCGCAAAAAGTATGCAGGGTCGGGTGCTTTGCCACCGCTGGCACTGCCGAAAGGCCTGCCTGCGCACTGGCAGCCGGCTGTCGAGGCCCTGCGCCAAACCGTGCTGGCGGACTGGCCACGCATCATGGATGCCACCGCCTCGCCCAAAAAGCTGTTTGATCAGACCCCGGCGTTCTTGGGTCGCTATTTTTGGTTGGACGACGGGCTCGCCGAGGTTGACGACTACGAACGCAGCGTTTCCGCAGCGTGGACCAAGGCCACCGGCGGCCATGACGACGAAGGCTCTTTGCTCACGCTCTTTCTGTGCGTGGCCGCAGGAAGCCCGCCCAAAACGCTGTTAACGGAAAAATCAGCCAGTGCTCTGGTGCGCAAAATCCGCAAATCCGGCCTCGATGGCGGCGCAGCAGTCGCCTTTGTGCAGACCCATGCGCCCGCCCAGTTTCAAGCCGACTATGTGGAGATGTGGCAATCGTTTCTGGAAGAAGCATGGCCCACTCTGCGCAGCGACGCCGACTACGCGCTCCATGACGCGCTGGCCTTGCTGCGGCGTGAGTGCAACGTGGCGAGCTGAGGGCTGACTGCGGGATTCCCGTCGGATAGGTTCTGACGGAGCTTCCTAAAACGCGTGCCTTTACCGAAGATGTTTGAACATCTTGGCCTGAAAGCGCTCTGGAATACTGGCCCGCCTTGGCCCGGGAACCAGGGTGCCCTTTTCACCTGCTTCAATTTTTCCGGGTCGGTCCACCGCAAGATAAAAACCGCAGTATCCCGTCTGTGCCATTTGTTTGGAGGCGAGATTGAAGCCCATCGATGCATTGAATTTGAAACACGGCTCGCGCGGTTGGGTCACGCGCAGGGCGCAATCGCCAAACTGCAACACGTCGCCCACCCACACATCGGCCTCCAGCAGCCCTTGAAGGGTGAGGTTTTCACCCAGCGCCCCGGGGTTGAGCGCATCATCAATACCGCCCAACCCGGCGTCTTGCCGGGCTTGGCACCAAAAAGCGTAATGCTCGATGGGATAGGCGTACACCGCTTTTTCCAAGCCTCCGTGCACCGATAAATCGGCCTGCTCGTCGACCTCCAGCCCTAAGTTGGCCACGCGCGTCGCACCCAGGACTGCCGTCTTGTGCATGGCCGAGGGGACCAACCGGTCGTTAATCATCACCCGGCGGACCTTGGCGGCTTGTACCCCCACTAACTGAAATTGCTTCATCGTTGCTTTCACAAGGGGCGGGGCGCCACAGACCCGCTGCGCGCGGCGTATTTGGTCAGGGCATCGACTTTTTCCACCATCACACTGGCGTTGCGCGGACCGTACACCTTGGACTTAAGCCAAGCGCATTCGGCCTCAAGGGCAGTCTCATCGCCCAGGCGGGTATGCCAGACACGCAACTCGGCATTCCATCGGTAGCCGCGCGCCTTGAGCAAATCTTTGGCATCGAAGGGTGCGCCCGTGGCTTGAAGGCGAAAAAATGGTGTTTCCGCGCTGGCCAACAGGCGAGCCAAGGCGGTGGATTCGGGCGACTTAGGCAAAGGCGCGACCAGTACCGCCAGCAGCGCGTGGCAGTCCATCTCAGCGCGGTGGGCCTCATAAAAAAGGCCGATCTCCTGCGCCAAGGATTCAAGTTTGCTGGAGTTGCGGCCCTGCGCCTTCCAGTCCAGGTCGGTGAACGAGCAGGCCCACGCGAAGTTGCGAAACAGTGGCAAACGCGCTTCACAAAACGGACGGTCAAAACCCGCGTTATGCGCAATCACCACATCCGTGCCGTCCATAAGCGCGGCGATGCGCACTTCGTCGAGCCGCTTTCCGGCAACGTCGGCATCGGTGATTCCAGTAATCGCCATCGCCTCTTTCGGTATGGCCATCCCCGGATCTTCCAGCTCATCAAACACCTCCACCGGGCCCACCGGTTGGCCGGTCGCACAATCTACATCGACCCGCAGCAACGCGAGCTCAATGATTTTGTCCTTGGTGTGATCGAGCCCTGTCGTTTCGGTATCCAGCACCACCACACGAAGCGTCTTTTGACCCTCGCGTGCCGGCCATTCCAGGCGCGGCTTCAGACGTCTCAAAACGCGGTAGTCAGGGTGCGCCTCCAACCCCTGCGCCCAGGCCTCCACCCCTTCGGCTTGAGTCGCTAGCGGCGCCGGGGAAGAACCAATGACGACCTCAAGGGGCATTGCCACCTTTTTGCTCGCCTTGCCGCCCACCTTGGGGCGTTTATCACCCCCACGCACCTTCGTCGCCACGGTCGGGACCCGCAATTCAGGAAAAAGCTCCGCGTTTTTGAAATCAGAGGTCAATGCAGCCACCAGGCAATTTGTCGGAAAGAGGGGCGTGGTTGGCACGCCTGCGAGGTGCCGATTATTGCCCCTATCATCGACCCCAACGACCCACTCTGCCTTTTCTTCCGACCATGCACCCGACCACCCCCACCGCCAAGCCCCTGCGCGCCCTCAAGGGCGTGCGCATCGTCAGCCTGGCGCTGAACTTGCCTGGCCCTGCCGCCTTGATGCGGCTGCAATCGATGGGCGCGACCTGTGTCAAGCTCGAGCCGCCCGCCCTTGCGCAGGCTCCTGCCGGCACTTCGGGCGACCCCATGGGCATGTACAACCCCGCGGCCTACGCCACGTTGCACCAAGGTGTGAAGACCCTCACGGCGGACCTAAAAACTGCCACCGGGCAAAAAACATTGCACCTGGCGTTGGCGAAGGCGGATGTGCTCATGACCTCTTTTAGGCCGTCGGCGCTGAAGAAACTGGGAATCGACTGGGCCACACTCCGCCGCCAGTACCCGAGCCTCAGCCTGGTTGAAATTGTGGGTGCCCCCGAACCGCGCGCCGAAGAGCCTGGGCACGACCTCACCTACCTGGCCGAGGCGGGCCTGGTGCAAGGCTTGGACTTGCCGCCCACACTGTATGCCGACATGGGCGGCTCGCTCATGGCCAGTGAATCGGTGTTGCAAGCGCGCCTGGCGCAACTCAAAACCGGCAAAGGCGTGCGCCTGCAAGTGGCCTTGTCCGACGCCGCCCACTACCTGGCGCTGCCGCGCACCTGGGGACTGACCACACCCGGCGCTGCAGTGGGCGGTGGCCACGCCGGCTACCGCGTCTACGCTTGCAAGAATGGCCGCGTTGCGGTGGCGGCCCTCGAGCCCCATTTCGCAAAATCCTTGTGCGCGCAGGCGGGCGTGCCCGACGCCAGCGTCAAGTCCATGATGTCGGCAGCTACGCACTCCACTGTCGCGGCTTGGGCCTCCACGAAAACCCGCGCGCAGCTGGAAGCTCTGGGAAGCAAGTACGACATCCCGCTGTATACGCTTGCCAAGTAAGTAGAGCTTATGCCCCGTCGCAGGGCATATCAGGGCCCACGGCGCACGCGCGGTTGGTCACTGCGGTAGCTCAGCAACGCGGGCTGGTGCGGCGCGCCTGAGAGTTGCTGCGCCAGTTCGCTGAGCATCAGTTCCGTCACGTCCACCATGGGCAGGCGCGCGGGGTTGTCCAAGCCAACCCATTGCAAGTCAGACAGTTCGCCGTCGCCCCCCAACTCCCCCATGAACGCCGCTACGGGCGCCGCAAAAAAGCGCGCATGAAAGCGCATGCGGCTGTTGGTGGGCGTGATGGCCCGCCCCAAAAAACGCAGGGCGGACAGATCAGGCAATGCTCCGGGGTCGGTTCCGGCATCGGCGCCGCCGTGCACACTGAGGCGCACGCTGGCACGCAATTGCAAGCCGGTTTCCTCCTGCACCTCACGCACAGCAGCGCAGGCCAAGGCACGCGCCAGGGACGGATTTCCATCCAAACCGGGTGACAAGGAAAAAGGATGGGCGCTCAGGCGCGCCGACACCCTGCGGTCACGCGGCTCAAGCACGCCGCCCGGAAAAACGTAAACGTCCGGCACAAAGCGGGCGCGTGATCCTCGCCGACCCATCAACACTTCCAGGCCCTGCGCCTGCGCGCGCCAGATCAGCAGGCTGGCCGCATCACGGGGCCGCGCGGGGCGGCTGGCCGGAGTGGACTGGGGCATTTCAGCGAAGTGGCACCAGAGCGCAACAGCGCTGGTTTAGCGGGCCGCGCCGGGCTTGGCCTTGCGCGGACCAGGCGCACCTGCCCCAGTGACGCGCGGCGGCAGGCCGGTGTGCTGGGTGAGAATGCGGCCTTTTTGGGGGGTGGCACCAGCTTTTCCAGCGACCTTGCCCAAAGTTTTGCCAGCGGATTGGCCCGACAACGGGCCTGCCATCGCTGCCTTACCCACCGGCGTGCTGTTTTTCTTGCGCGCCGACTGGTAGCCGCCATCGCCTAAGGGCTGAAAAGTAGGAATCAAATGGTGCTTGCCATTGCCAATCAGATCGGCGCGGCCCATCGCTTTGAGCGCATCGCGCAGCAGCGGCCAGTTGTTGGGGTCGTGATAGCGCAAAAAGGCCTTGTGCAGGCGCCGGCGTTTCTCGCCGCGCACCACGTCCACAGTTTCCTCGTCGCTCTCGGCGGCACGGTGGATCTTACGAAGGGTGTTGCGCCCGCTGTGGTACATCGCGGTGGCCGTGGCCATCGGGCTGGGATAAAAGGTCTGCACCTGGTCGGCGCGAAAGCTGTTTTTCTTGAGCCACACCGCCAGGTTCATCATGTCTTCGTCTGTCGTGCCCGGGTGGGCGGCGATGAAATACGGAATCAAGAATTGCTTTTTGCCCGCCTCCACGCTGAACTTGTCGAACAAGGTTTTGAACTTGTCGTAGGAGCCAATGCCCGGCTTCATCATCTTGGACAGCGGGCCGGCTTCGGTGTGTTCGGGCGCGATCTTCAGATAGCCGCCCACGTGGTGCTGCGCCAGCTCTTTGATGTACTCGGGGCTCTTCACGGCCAGGTCATAGCGCAGACCGGAGCCGATCAATATCTTCTTGATGCCCTTGAGCGCCCGGCCCCGCCGGTACATTTTGATCAGCGGGCCGTGGTCGGTCGTCAGGTTTTGGCAAATGCCGGGGTAGACGCAGCTCGGTTTGCGGCAGGCCGCCTCGATCTCAGGACTGCGGCAGCCCAAGCGGTACATATTGGCCGTGGGGCCGCCCAGGTCGGAAATGGTGCCGGTAAAACCCTTGACCTTGTCGCGGATGTCTTCAATCTCCTTGATCACCGAGTCTTCCGAACGGCTTTGGATGATGCGGCCCTCGTGCTCAGTGATAGAGCAAAACGTGCAGCCGCCAAAGCAGCCGCGCATGATGTTGACGCTGAAGCGGATCATCTCCCACGCGGGAATCTTCGTGGCGCCGTCATGGCTGCCGTTTTCATCCGCATAGCTGGGGTGCGGGCTGCGGGCGTAGGGTAAGTCGAACACCATGTCCATCTCAGCGGTGGTCAACGGGATGGGCGGTGGCGTGATCCAGACGTCGCGGGCGGTGACGCCTTCGCCGTGGGCTTGCACCAAGGCGCGGGCATTGCCCGGGTTGGTCTCTAGGTGGAGCACGCGGTTGGCATGCGCATACAGCACCGGGTCGGCACGCACCTGCTCGTAGCTGGGCAAACGAATCACCGAGCGCTCACGCGGCGGCACCTTGAGCTTGGCCTTGAGCGCGGGGTTGGCCACAAACAACATGGTTTGCCCCTGCGCGGACCGTGGAGCCGTGGAGCCGGCAGAGCCGGCGGAGCCGGATTTTTCTGCGTCTTGGGCGACCTGTTTGGCTTCGTCCTCGCGGGCGCAGGTGGCGCCGTTCTCAGCCGCTACTTCAGAGGTCGTCAGATACGGGTTGACATGCGCCTCGACCCGGCCCGGCGCGTCTACGCTGGTCGAGTTGATCTCAAACCAGCCTTTGCCGGTCTCGTCGTCCGGACGGCGCACAAACGCGGTGCCACGCACGTCGGTGATGTTCTGGACGGGCTCTTTGGCCGCCAGGCGGTGCGCAATCTCCACAATTGCCCGCTCCGCGTTGCCATACAGCAGCAGGTCGCACTTGGCGTCCACCACGATCGAGCGGCGCACTTTGTCGCTCCAGTAGTCAAAGTGGGCGATGCGGCGCAGGCTGCCTTCGATACCGCCCAAAATCAGCGGGACGTCCTTGAAGGCCTCGCGGCAGCGCTGGCTGTACACAATGGCCGCGCGGTCCGGGCGCTTGCCTGCCACGTCGCCCGGTGTGTAGGCGTCATCACTGCGGATTTTGCGGTCCGCCGTGTAGCGGTTGATCATGGAGTCCATGTTGCCCGCGGTCACGCCCCAAAACAGGTTGGGTTTGCCCAGCGCCTTGAAGGCCTCGGCGCTGGTCCAGTCTGGCTGGGCGATGATGCCCACGCGAAAGCCTTGGGCCTCCAGCATGCGGCCAATCACCGCCATGCCAAAGCTGGGATGGTCCACATAGGCGTCGCCGGTCACCAATACGATGTCGCAGCTGTCCCAACCCAGTTTCTCCATCTCCGCGCGGCTCATCGGCAGCATCGGCGCCGTGCCAAAGCGCGCCGCCCAGTACTTGCGGTAGCTCCCCAAGGGCTTGGCAGCGCGGGCAAAAAAAGAGACGTCGAGCGGAGCGTTCATGGATAAAGGGGTGGCAAAGCTGTGGATAAGCTGTGCAGATTCTGGTCGGGGCTGGATTTTACGGTTTCGGTTCCGACATTGTGGACTGCAGGGTTGTACCTCGCTCGCCCCCCCTATCCCCCCGGCCCCCTTTCCACCCCCACCGGGGCGGAAAGGGGGAGCGGACAGCCCTATTTGGTTGCTTACCTTCGGCTACGGCACCACTGGCCACTGCGTTAGTTGGATGGTCGGCGGCGCAATTTTTTGTGCCTAGGCCAAGCGTGTGTTCCGCCACTAGAAGGCTAGCCGAAGCGACAAAATCAAATGTGGACTTCAGCCCCCCTCTCTCGCCCGCTGGGCGAGAGAGGGGTTGGGGGAGAGAGTGGGAAAAAAGACCTCAATCCAAGCCTAGCGGCGCTTCGCCGAAAAGATGAACCGGCAAGCCCAAAGCCGCACTTCTTTCACCAGCCTCCAGCAGCGCCATATCGCGCCACACATCCTCAGGCGTAACTGCCAGAGCCGATGCCTCGCCCCGCAAGTGCGCCAACAGCCCAGCGTAGAGCGCGCAGTAGTCGCCAGCCACGGTCGGGGCGCTTGTCGTATGAATTTGCCCATCCGGGTAAGTGGTGATTACGGCGGGCAGCGGGTCAACGCCCCAGCCAGACGCCACGCCCCACTGGGGACGCCCCCCTTCCTTGAGCGCATCCTCCTGCAGGTCGAGCCCATATTTGACGAAGCTCCCTAGCGTGCCGTGCACCACAAAGCGCGGGCCTACAGCAGGCACGAGCGCGCTGGCGTGCAAGATCACGCGCAGACCCGGGCGCCGATCACCATAGTGCAATTGGGCATGGAAATAGTCATTCACCTGCGCACCGTCGCGCTGCAGGGCGGTGTCCAGTGCAAGGGAGTTTGGCATTCCAAAGAGTACCAGCGCCTGGTCCACCAAGTGGGCGCCCAGGTCGAACCACAAGCCAGACCCGGGGTGTGCCTGTTCTCGCCAGCGCTGCGGCACGGCAGGTCGGTAGCGGTCAAAGTGCGACTCAAAGTGCACGATGCGCCCCAAGACCCCACTGCGAATGGTTTGCTGCAAGGACAAGAAGTCGGCGTCATGCCGGCGGTTCTGAAACACCGTAAAGACCAGGCCACGCGCGCGCGCCAGCATTAACAGCTCCTTGGTTTGCTCCAGGGTTACGGTGCAGGGCTTGTCCACCAGCACATGCTTGCCCGCCAGCAAGGCCTCTCGCGCCAGGCCAAAGTGGCTCTCATTGCTGGTGGCAATGACCACCAGATCAATGCCCTCATCGGCGAAGGCCTGCGCGGCCTGTGGCACCACCTTCACCTGAGGCCAGACGGACAAAACCTCAGTGAGCCGACTTGAAACGATGCAGGCCAACAAGAATCCGGGCACCCCCGAAATTAACGGTGCGTGAAAGATGCGGCCCGCGCTACCGAAACCAATCAGCGCAACCCGTGCCGGGCGGGAGGGAGACAAAACTTGAAATTGCATGGTCCGATCATCCCCTAAAACAAGCATCCAATGGTGCCGGTCAGACCGTAGAATGTTCCGTCGTACTTATTAACCCCGTTGCCAATCTCACTGTGATTGGCCATTCAAGGACCTACCCATGAAAAAACTCGTACTCAGCCTGAGCGTCATCGCCCTGCTTGCCGCCTGCGGCAAAAAAGAAGAAGCAGCTGCGCCCGCAGCCCCTGCGGCCGCCCCCGTCGCTGCGGCGCCCGCCGAACTCAAAGTGGCTATCGACCCGACCTACGAGCCGTTTACCTTCAAGACCGCCGATGGCCAGCCCACCGGTTTTGACGTGGATATTGCCAACGCGCTGTGCGAGCAGATCAAGCGCAAGTGCGTGTTTGTTGAACAAGTCTGGGACAGCATGATCCCCGGCCTCAACGCCAAAAAATACGATGTGATCATCAGCTCGATGTCCATCACCGACGACCGCATGAAAGAAGTCGACTTCACCGACAAGTACTACAACACCCCGAGCCGCATTGTTCTGAAAAAGGGCACCAAATTCACCGACGCCGCCTCGATCAAGGGCAAGAAGATTGGCGTGCTGAAGGGTTCTACCCAAGAAAAATACGCCATGGGCGAACTCAAGACTGCCGGAGTGGTGGTGAACTCCTACGAAGCGCAAGACCAGGTCTATCTGGACATTAAGTCGGGCCGTCTGGACGGTACCGTGGCCGATTACATGGAAGTCACCGGCGGCTTCTTGAGCAAGCCTGAAGGTGCCAAATACGAGCTGGTGGGCCCGGACCTGAAGGACCCGAAATACTTTGGCTATGGCGCAGGCATTGCATTGCGCAAGGGTGAAGACGCTCTGAAAGCCGAACTCAACGGCGCTATCAAAGCGATCCGCAGCGCACCGACCTACAAAACACTCAATGACAAGTACTTCGCGAAGTACAACATCGACGTGTACGGCGAATAAGCCCTTGAAGGCTTGCTGCTAAGGCATTGAAAATCGGCGTTCGGCTTAGGCTGAGCGCCGATTTTTTTATTTCTGCTCGATGAACGCTTATTACCTCAGTATCTTGCAAGGCTCGCTGCTGACCGTAGCGGTGTCCTTGTGCTCGCTGGCGGTGGCCGTGGTGTTGGGCTTGCTGGGCGCGGCGGCCCGCCTCTCCGACCGCCCCATCCCGGTGGCGCTGGGGACGGCGTACACCAGCGTGATCCGGGGCATCCCGGATTTGGTGGTGATGCTGTTGGTGTTTTACGGGGGCACCATGGGGCTGAACCACCTGATGGAGCTGATGGGCAGCAAGCGCGCGGTGGACATCAACCCCTTTGTCGCCGGTGTGTTGACGCTGGGTTTTATTTACGGCGCCTACATGACCGAGACCTTTCGGGGCGCCATTTTGGCCATTCCCAAGGGCCAGTCGGAAGCCGCCTGGGCGTTTGGCATGGGCCGGACACAAACCTTTTTGCGCATCATTGCCCCGCAAATGGTGCGCTACGCTCTGCCGGGCTTTACCAACAACTGGTTGGTGCTGATCAAGTCAACGGCCTTGGTGAGCCTGATCGGGCTCAAGGAGATGACCTACCTCTCAAAGCAGGCCAGCGCCGCAACGCGCTCCCCCTTTGAGTTTTTCCTTTTTTCGGCCGCCTTGTTCTTGCTGTTTACCAGTGTGTCCTTGGTAGTCCTGCGCAAAGTACATGCCCGCTACAGCCTGGGCACGCGCCGGGGGCAGCTGTAATGAAATGGGACGTCATCTTCCAGGCGAAAAACCTGGCCTTATACGGAGAGGGCATTCTCACGACCTTGGGCCTGCTGTTTTCTAGTTTGGGCGTGGGCGCCGTGCTGGCGCTGGTATTTGCATTGGCTCTCACCAGTCGCTCTGCGCCGTTGCGGGCCGTGGTGGGCGCTTACACCTATGTGGTGCGCGGCACACCGCTGCTAATTCAGGTGTACCTGATTTATTACGGTTTGGGCCAACTGGAGTGGATTCAGGCCCGGTGGGACGATGTTTGGCCTTGGACGCACTTCAAGGAACCGTTCTTTTGTGCCCTGTTGGCATTTAGTCTGAATACGGCGGGCTACACCGCAGAAATGCTGGCCGGTGCGATTCGAGAAACCAGCGCGGGCGAGCTAGAGGCCGCCCAGGCCTACGGCATGGGCCGCTGGCAGGTGCTGTGGCGCATCGTTTTGCCCAGCGCCATGCGCCGTAGCCTGCCGGCATACAGCAACGAAGTGGTGATGATGCTGCAAAGCACGAGTCTGGCCAGTGCCGTACCCAGCATGCTGGACGTCACCGCGGCCGCTAGCCGCGTGTATTCAGACTACTACCTGCCTTTTGAGGCGTACATTTTTGCCGCCGGCATTTATCTGGTGGCTACCTTTGTCTTGATTGGCTTTTTCAAACTCGCTGAGCGACACTTTTTGGCCTATCTGGTTCCGCGCGAACACTGAGAGCAACTCCCGCTATGCAACGCATCGACCATCCGCTTCTCTCCCCCAGCCTGGGCAGCCATAAACGCGTAAGCAGCTTTCACTTTGGCACCCCGGGCAGCGGCACCAAGGTCTACATCCAAGCCAGTTTGCATGCCGAAGAACTGCCGGGCATGCTGACTGCCCACCACCTGCGCCCCTTGCTCGAAGCCGCCGAAGCCGCGGGCCACCTGAAAGGCGAAGTGGTACTGGTTCCGGTCGCTAACCCGATCGGGCTGGCGCAACGCTTGGACCACAAGCCCATGGGGCGTTTTGAGCTGGACACCTCAGAAAACTTCAATCGCAACTACCCCGACCTGGCTGCGGCTCTTGGGGCCCAGGTACTGCCCGCATTGGGCCCGGATGCGAGCACCAATGTGCGCACCGTGCGCGCCGCCATTGGGCACTATCTGAAAGAGTGGAAGGTCACCACCGAACTTCAAAGCCTGCGCCGCACGCTGATGGGGCTCGCCTTTGATGCTGACTATTTTCTGGACCTCCACTGCGACTGCGAAGGCGTGCTTCACTTTTACTGCGAAGAACCCTGCTGGCCCCCGCTTGAAGCCTTGTCCCGGTTTCTGGGAAGCCAAGCCACGCTGATTGCCAAAAACTCCGGTGGCGGGCCGATTGACGAATGCCTCTCGGGCGTTTGGTGGCAACTGGCCGACCGTTTGCGGGCCCAGGGCAGCAGCGCCCCACTACCGCAGGGTTGCTGCAGCACCACCATCGAATTGCGGGGTGAGCTGGATGTGAGCCACGATTGGGCGCGCACCGATGCCCAGGCCATCCTCCATTTTTTGCAGCACATCGGCGTAATGCACTCCGATGTCAAACCGCTGGTGCCTGCGCCACGCTGCGCCCCGACTCCGCTGGCCGGATCTGAAACGCTGCGGGCTCCAGGCCCCGGTGTCTTGGTTTTTGCCGCCCATCCTGGACAGGCCCTGCGCGCCGGCGACCTGGTGGCCGAGGTGATCGACCCGATTGAAAACTCGGCCCAACGCGTGCTGGCGGGTGTCGACGGCGTCTTGTATGCGCGGATCCGAGACCGCTACGTCACCGCAGGCTGCGAGATTGGAAAGATCGCCGGTGCAACCCCCTTTCGATCCGGCAACCTTTTGGGTGACTGAGGCGCCCCTGCTTGTGACTACACCATGACCACCCACCCCATCAAACTTCAAGCTCTCAACATTCACAAGCGCTTTGGCAGCAATGAGGTGCTGCGGGGCGTTTCGCTCACGGCACGTGCCGGTGACGTGATCAGCATCATTGGCAGCTCAGGCTCGGGCAAAAGCACCTTTTTACGCTGCATCAATTTGCTGGAGAAGCCAAACCAAGGCAGTATTGCCGTCGCGGGCGAAGAACTGCTGCTGGTCCCCGCCAAAAACGGCGAACTTAACCCGCGCGACCCTAAACAACTCCAACGTCTGCGTACCAAGTTGGCGATGGTGTTTCAGCACTTCAATTTATGGGCGCACCAAACCGTGCTGCAGAACATCACTGAGGCACCAGTGCACGTTCTGGGCGTGCCGCGCGACGAGGCGGTGGCCACGGCCCGCAAGTACCTCGCCCGCGTGGACCTGGTGGGCATGGAAGACCGCTACCCGGCACACCTCAGCGGCGGGCAGCAGCAACGGGTGGCGATTGCCCGCGCCTTGGCCATGGAGCCCGAGGTGATGCTGTTTGACGAACCCACCAGCGCGCTGGACCCGGAGCTCGTTGGCGAAGTGCTGCGCGTGATGCGCACGCTCGCCCTGGAGGGCCGAACCATGGTGGTGGTCACCCATGAGATGGGCTTTGCCCGCGAGGTGGCCAACCACCTGATCTTCCTGCACAAGGGCCAGGTCGAAGAAGAAGGCAACCCGGCAGAGGTACTTTCGCGCCCCAGAAGCGAACGCTTGGGGCAGTTCCTGGCGGGAAGTTTGAAGTAGGGTCTGGCGCTTCGAGCCGCCTTACTTTCCGCCCAACCCCATCGACCGCGAAATCACCTCTTTCATGATTTCGTTGGTACCGCCGTATATCCGCTGCACGCGGGCGTCGGCATAGGCGCGGGTGATGGGGTATTCCCACATATAGCCATAGCCACCAAACAGCTGCACGCATTCGTCCATCACCTTGCACTGTAAATCCGAGCACCAGTACTTGGCCATGCTGGCCGTAGCGGTATCGAGCTTGTCCTGCATCAGCAGCTCGGTGCACTTGTCGACGAACACGCGCGCCACTTGCACCTCGGTTTGGAGCTCAGCGAGGGTGTAGCGGGTGTTTTGGAAACTGGCCACTGCCTGACCAAAGACCTTGCGCTCCTTGACATAGTCCAGAGTCCAGCCAATAGCCGCTTGAGCGGCTGCGACCGCACCAATCGCAATCTGCAAACGTTCCCACGGCAGCTGCTCCATCAGGCAGATAAAGCCCCGGTTTTCCTGCGGAGCACCACCCAGCAAGTTTTCTGCCGGCACGCGCACATCGTCAAAAAACAGCTCGGAGGTGTCCTGCGCCTTCAGGCCCAATTTATTGAGCCGCTTGCCAACCGAAAAGCCAGGCATACCGCGCTCCACCAGCATCAGGCTGGTCCCCTTGGCACCGGCGGCCGGGTTGGTTTTGGCGACCACGATCACCAGGTCCGCATGCCATCCGTTGGTGATAAAGGTCTTGCTCCCTTTAAGCAGGTAGCTGCCGTCGGCCTGCACGGTCGCGGTCGTCTTGATACCTTGAAGGTCCGAGCCCGCGGCCGGCTCGCTCATTGCGATCGCGCCAATGAGTTCGCCGCTGGCCATTCGCGGCAAGTAGCGGGATTTTTGTTCAGGCGTTCCGTAGTGGGCGATGTAAGGGGCCACAATTTCACTGTGCAAGCTGTAACCGATGCCCGAAAAACCAGCGCGCCCGAGTTCTTCCATTTGCACGATCGAATAGAGTTTGTCGGCCCCCGCTCCGCCCCATGCTTCCGGCATGGTCATGCACAAAAACCCGTTTTCCCCGGCCTTGTTCCAGACCGCGCGGTCGACGTAGCCCTGCTCCTCCCACTGGGCGTGAAAGGGCGCGATTTCTTTGTCCATAAACCGGCGAAAGCTATCGCGAAAGGCTTCGTGCTCTGGGGAAAAAAGGCTTCGGTCAATCATGGCGGGCTCTCGCTGAGGGTCGATGGGTGGGCAAGCGCGCTATTTTTGCAAAGCGCTTGCTTGGTAAAAAACAATATACTGTAATCGCAGCGGCATTCGCGCGCGGGCGCAAGAAAAAGTTAGCCCTCTATGCGCCTCACAAACCACTCACCGGAGAACCACCTATGACCGAAGCCTATGTGTTTGACGCCTTGCGAACGCCGCGTGGCAAGGGCAAAAAAGACGGCAGCCTCTATGAAGTTAAACCGATCAATTTGCTGGCCGGCCTGCTCTCGGATCTGCAACAACGCCACCAATTTGACACCTCGCAAGTCGACGATGTGGTCATGGGCGTGGTCTCCCCCGTGGGTGAACAAGGCAGCGTGATACCCAAAGTGGCGGCGCTGAAAGCGGGCTGGGATTTCCAGTGCGCCGGGGTTCAAATCAATCGCTTTTGCGCCTCAGGCCTGGAAGCGGTCAACATGGCCGCGCAAAAGGTGCGCTCTGGTTGGGAGGACCTGGTGGTGGCGGGCGGTCTGGAGAGCATGAGCCGGGTGCCGATCGGTTCCGATGGCGGCGCTTGGGCCCAGGACCCGGAAACCAACCTGCAAACCGCCTTTGTGCCCCAAGGCATCGGCGCCGACCTGATCGCGACGCTCGCCGGTTTTAGCCGCCACGATGTCGACACCTACGCACTGGAATCACAGCGCCGCGCGACCCATGCCCAAGCCCAAGGCTACTTTGACCAATCGGTGATGCCGGTGCGTGACGCACTGGGAAACACCATCTTGGCGCGGGACGAATTCATCAAACCCCACACCACTCTGGAGGGCCTGGCCGCGCTGAAACCCGCCTTCGAACAAATGGGCGCGATGGGCTTTGACCAAGTGGCCCTGACCCGCTACCCGCAAGTTGAACGCATCCACCATGTACACCACGCCGGCAACTCCTCGGGCATCGTTGACGGGGCCGCCGCCGTGCTGATTGGTAACGAAGCCGCTGCCAAAGCCCATGGGCTAAAGCCCCGCGCGCGCATTGTGGCCACCGCGTTGAGCGGCGCGGACCCGACCATTATGTTGACCGGCCCGATGCCGGCCGCGCGCAAGGCGCTGGCCAAGGCAGGGCTTCGCATCGAAGACATTGACCTGTTTGAGGTCAACGAGGCCTTCGCCGTGGTGCCGATGCGCTTCATGAAAGAAATGAACGTACCGCACGACAAAGTGAATGTGAACGGCGGGGCGATCGCACTGGGCCACCCGCTGGGAGCGACCGGCGCGATGATTTTGGGAACCCTGATTGACGAGCTCCATCGCCGGGGTTTGCGTTACGGCCTGGCCACCCTGTGTGTGGGCGGCGGCATGGGCATTGCAACTATTGTGGAAAGAGTGTGAGCATGAAAACCATCCGATACGAGCTTCAGGACGGGATCGCTACCGTCACCTTTGACGAGCCAGCTTCCCCGGTGAACACCATGTGCGCGCAGTGGAAGGACGACATGCATGCCCTGACGGCGCAGGTACTGCACGACAAGGACGCTATCCGGGGCATTTTGCTGACCTCGGCCAAGTCAACGTTTTTTGCGGGCGCCGACCTCAAAGCCACCATGCGCATTCGCCCGACCGACGCAGCCACGGTTTTCACCGAAATTGAACAAATCAAGGGCGACTTCCGCGCCCTGGAAACGCTGGGCAAGCCCGTGGTGAGCCTGTTAGGCGGTACGGCACTCGGTGGCGGATGGGAAGTGGCTTTGATCGGCCACCATCGCATTGCCATTGACGACCGCAAGATCCAATTTGGCTTACCCGAGGTGACCTTGGGCTTGCTGCCAGGCGCTAGCGGCGTGACCAAAATGACCCGCCACCTCGGCCTGCTGGGCGCGCAACCCTACTTGGTCGAAGGCAAGACCTTCAGCCCGGCCCAGGCCAAAGAGCTGGGTCTGGTGCACGTGTTGGTGGCACCCGGCGAAGGCGCACATGCCGAGATGCGTGCACAAGCGCTTGCCTGGATTGCTGCCAACCCCAATGCCCAACACCCCTGGGAATCCAAAGACTACAAAGTACCGGGAGGACTGCCGTCCAGCCCCAAAGTCGCGGGCATGCTCTCGGTCGCCCCCGCCATGCTGGCCAAACAAACGCGCGGCAACTACCCCGCCCCTGAGGCAATTTTGGCCTGCATGGTCGAGGGCTTGCAGGTCGACCTGCCCACTGCCTTGCGGATTGAGACGCGTCACTTGGCGCAGCTGATGACCGGCGTCAACGCGCGCGCCATGATCAACACGTTCTTCTTCAACATGAACGCCATCAAGAGCGGCCAGTCGCGCCCGGGCACGGCGCCGCGCTTCAAACCCACCAAGGTGGGGCTGCTGGGCGCGGGCATGATGGGCGCCGGGATTGCCTATGTGCAAGCCAGCAAAGGGATCACTTCGGTGCTCAAGGACGTGAGTCAAGAAAAGGCCGATGCAGGCAAGGCCTACAGCGCCAAGATCAGCCAGGGCCTGGTAGACAAGGGCCGCATGGCGCCCGATGTCCAAGAAAAATTGCTCGGACTGATTCAGCCCACGGCCGATCTGCACGACCTGAAAGACTGCGAGCTGATCATTGAGGCCGTGTTTGAGAACCGTGAACTCAAGGCCCGGGTGACGCAGGAGGCCGAGCCACTGCTGAAAGCGGGTGGCTTTTTTGCGTCCAACACGTCGACCCTGCCGATCAGCGGCCTGGCCAAAGCGTCCACAGCACCGGACAAGTTCGTGGGCATCCATTTTTTCAGCCCGGTCGACAAGATGAAACTGGTCGAGATCATTCGTGGCCAAGCCACGGACGACGACACCGTGGCCCGCGCGTTTGACTACGTTCAGGCCATCGGCAAGATTCCGATTGTGGTCAATGACTCCCGCGGGTTTTTTACCAGCCGGGTGTTTGGCACCTTTGTGATGGAAGGTGCGGCCATGCTGGGCGAAGGCATTCCAGCGGCCGCCATTGAGAACGCCGGCATGCAATGCGGTATGCCAGTGGGCCCCTTGGCGGTGCTCGACGAGACCGCACTGACCCTCAGCGTGCACGTGCTGGACCAAACCATGGCCGACTTTGCCGCAGAGGGCAAAACCTATTTACCCACACCGGGCGAAGCCTTGGTGGCGGACATGGTGCGACACCATCAGCGCCCCGGTCGCGCTGGCGGTGGCGGCTTTTACGACTACCCGACAGAAAAAGGTGCAAAAAAGCACCTGTGGCCGCAGCTCAAAGCCTTGTACGAAAAGCCGGATTCCACGTGGACGATCACCGACTTGAAAGACCGTCTGCTCTACCGCCAGGCAGTTGAGACCGCCCGCTGCCTGAGCGAAAACGTGCTGACCTCGGTGCATGATGCCAACATCGGTTCGATTTTTGGGATCGGCTTTCCGGCCTGGACGGGGGGTGCCATGCAATTCATTTACGGCATGGGCATCGATGCCTTTGAAGCGAGATGCGCCCAGCTCGCAGAGCGCTATGGACCGGGGTTCACCCTGTCGGATGCCGTGAAATCAGCCATCCGCAAGTTTGTGCCGGTCTATTGAAACGCGAGGTCAGTCTCTCTGGCCTTGGAGCGTTGGGGCAGACTTTCGCCCCATCCGTACACAGGTGTATGCAACAATGGACTTTTGATTTCCTGGGAGATGGCGTATGCGTCTGCTGAAAAAAGGGTTGGTTGGCTTGCTTGCTCTGGTCCTGGTGTTGGCGGCGACCGCCTGGCTTTTCCAAAAGCAGGTCGGCACCGTCTTGCTGCAGCGCGTAGCCCACGCCAATGTCGGGCGCAACATCATCCCGACTTTGCCCGAGGGCTTGCATGTGGCGCTATGCGGCACGGGATCGCCGTTTCCTGACCCTACCCGCGCGGGGCCCTGTACGGCGGTCATTGCGGGCGACCGTCTGTTTGTGGTGGACGCGGGGGAAGGCTCGGCGCGCAACATGGGCTACATGGGCTTACCACTGGGCAAGATGGAAGCCTTGTTATTGACCCACTTCCATTCCGATCACATTGATGGCCTGGGGCCCTTTATGTTGCAGCACTGGGGCATGGCGGCCGCTACCGAGCCGCT
>Ga0214921_10004762_pt1 | contig 19712 bp, 18 predicted proteins | sample LL1505_MetaG_FD_177992 | JGI IMG/M metagenome (GOLD analysis project Ga0214921, IMG submission 177992) | Freshwater microbial communities from Lake Lanier, Atlanta, Georgia, United States - LL-1505 | ecosystem: Environmental > Aquatic > Freshwater > Lake | place: USA: Georgia | collected...
AATCTGCTCTTTTTCACGGTATGTCCCCTTTTTAATAGGTGAAATATCATGCCGGATTTTTCTACTTTTAAATGGTTAGATTTTTCGGGTCAGGGTCAGGTTAATTTTGGATACTGGCTGGCCATTGGAGTTGATGACCCGTGCGCGCAAACAATGCCGAAATGTCTTCCAGGGTGTCCACATCAGTGCGATAACGGCTGTTGGAACTGACCCACGCGTGCACTTGATCGGGGTGGGCTGATTGCCATTGCCGGCAACCCAAGTTGGCATCACCCGCAAGTATTTGTTGGCGCACTTCTGCGCTGAGCATGACCGGATTGCCTGGCAGATCTTCTACCGTGGGTTGAACCACCTGAGTGCCTTCTGGGCGACTCAGGTAGGCAGCTATCAAATCGTTCATGTCTTGAGTGTTAAGGAGTGGCTGATCTGCCAAAGCTATGAGGACAGCGTCTAGCTGGCCCGATAGGGTTTGAAGTCCCAATCTGAACGAAGAAATTTGGCCGTCATCGGGGTTGGGATTGCGAACCAAAGTGACCGCAAATGCTTTGACCACTTTTTCGATGCGTTCGGCGTAATGACCCAGCACCACCACAACTTGGTCGACACCTGCGTCAGAAAGAGCTGTTAATTGGCGCTGAATTAAAGGAAGGCCATCTAATTCGAGCAAGCATTTGGGCCGGTGTCCCATGCGAGAGGCTGAACCTGCCGCCAACAACACGGCGCCCACTTTGAATCGGCGCTCTAAATTGCCTGCAACTTCTACTTGGATAACGTCATCCATGTTTGGCCTCCGAAAATAAGAAGATGGGACTGAAGCCTAGGCCGCAGCAACATTGGATTTCAAATAAGATGATATCTTGTGCTGATGTTTTTTTGAGGTTCAAATTTAATGCCTGTCTTAAAATCAAAATCAAAAACCAAGTCTCAATCCAAGCCGGTTCATTCCACCCCCCAACTCACCGTCGAGTTGATGTGGCAGCTCCAACGCTTGGGCGCTCCCAGCATCAGTCCCGACGGCGCACAAGTGGTGTGTGCAGTGTCACAGCCTTCGGTCAAAGAAAACAACATTCAAAGCGCCATTTGGTTGCTTTCCACCTTGGGCGGGCAACCCCGACAGCTCACGCAGTGCGGCGACAAAGATGGCCGCCCACAGTTTTCGCCACAAGGCGATTGGGTGGCCTTTGTGGCCAAGCGCGAGCAGCATGGCAAGAAAGACGAAGAGCCTCAGTTGTACCTCATTCCGCCTGATGGCGGCGAGGCCAAGCGTGCACCAGAAGTGGCCACAGGCGTGGCCGATTTCAAATGGTTTCCCGATGGCCAACGCATCGCTTTCATTACCTGGGTTTGGCCCCATTTAAAAGGCATGGCGGCACAAGCCGGCCAACTCAAAGAAAGCAAAGCGCGCAAAGATTCTGCCTATGCCACCGAGGATGCGGTGTATCGTCATTGGGATCACAACTTGCCCATGGGCCGTGTGCCGCACTTGTGCGTCATGGACCTTGCAACTGGTGCGGTGGTGGACTTGCTGGAGGGCACGGCCTTTGAATTGCCAAGGCGCGAGCCCAGTGCCAATGAGTTTGACATTTCTCCCGATGGCAAAAAAATCTGTTTTGTGCACGACCCCGATCATGGCCAAAATGCCGCGCCTCGCATGGCGCTGGCCCAGATTGAATTGAAGGGCTTGAAGGTTCAAAACATTGGCAATGTGCTTGTTCACAAAGCTTGGGATTTTGCGGGTCCAGCTTACAGCCCCGACGGCCATCAATTGGCATTTTTGGCATCGCACCAAGCGCTCAAACACACGCAGCCTAGCCATTTGGCGCTACTCAACTTCAAGACCCTGCCGGCCAACAAAGTTGCCAAGGCTTCAAGTCAAAATGCCAGCGCCGCAGCCTTGCCATGGAAGACGCTCAGTGAGGCGTGGGACCGTGAGCCTCAACTGCCTTTGAAGTGGACCGAAGATGCCAGCGCCTTGCTGTGCAAAGCCGAAGACCAAGGCCGTCAACATGTTTGGCGGTTTGACTTGGCATCAGCCCAGCCTACCGTGTTGGTGGCGGGCGGCACGGTGCATGCCTTTGACGAAGCCGCTGGCCAATTGGTGACGTTCTTTGACTGCGCATACCACCCCGGTCGCATTCAAGTCAGCCAAGTGGACGAGGCCGGCCTTGCAAGTTCGCAAGAAGCCAAGCGCATTGAAACCTTCAACGACGCTTTGCTCAAAGACGTGCCCTTGGGCAGCACCGAGAAGCACTGGTTCAAGGGTGCGCAGGGCGACGATGTGCAGGTGTGGTTGCATTTCCCCCCTGGTTTTGACAAGTCCCAAAAATATCCTTTGCTGCACACCATTCACGGCGGTCCGCACACCGGTCCTGGTGATGTGTGGCACTGGCGTTGGAACTACCATGTGTTTGCCGCGCAAGGCTATGTGGTGGCCAATGTCAATTACCACGGCTCATCGGGTTTTGGGCTCAAGTTTCTCGATTCAATCACGCACCGCTGGGGCGAGTTGGAATTGCAAGACATGGAGGCCTGCACCGATTGGTTGCGCAAAAAAACCTGGATCGCCAAAGACCGTGTGTTTGCCACCGGCGGCAGTTATGGCGGCTACATGGTGGCCTGGATGAATGCCCATGTGAAGCCCGGTCGCTACCAAGCCTACGTGTGTCATGCCGGATGCTACGACTGGGTGGGCATGTTCTCAGACGATGCCTATGGCTGGCATGCGCAAGAGCTGGGTGGCTGGTATTGGAACGACATGCAGAAGGTGTTGTCGCAAAGCCCTCATGCGTTTGCAGCCAACATGAAAACCCCGACGCTGGTCATTCATGGCGCCAAAGACTATCGGGTGCCCGATGCACAAGGCTTGGCCTACTACAACACCCTCAAAGCCAAAGGCGTGGACGCGCGTTTGCTGTGGTACCCCGATGAAAATCATTGGATCTTGAAGCCCGCCAACAACGTGGTTTGGTATCACGAGTTTTTTGATTGGCTCAAGCGATTCGACCCCGCTTTGAAGCAGAAAAAATAATTCAGAAAAATGGCCAGGTGGTTTGACGCCACCCAGCCATCGTGAATCAGTTCACCATGACCAATTTGCCCATCACGCCACGCGAACCCATGTGGGCGTAGGCGGCTTTGAGTTCATGCATGGGCATGGTGCGGTCGATCACAGGCTTGACTTTGCCTTGGGCGTACCACTGGGCCAATTCGGCCATCATGGCGGCATTGGCTTGAGGCTCGCGCTTGGCAAAATCGCCCCAGAACACGCCCACAATGGAAGCTCCTTTGAGCAGGGCCAAATTAAAGGGCAGGGCAGGGATGGGCCCCGACGCAAAGCCCACCACCAGGTAGCGGCCGCGCCAAGCAATGGATCTGAAGGCAGGCTCGGCAAATTCGCCGCCCACGGGGTCATAAATGACATCGGGGCCTTTGCCGCCGGTCATGGCTTTCAAGGCTTCACGCATGTTCTGCGTGGTGTAGTTGATGGTGTCGTCGGCGCCCAAGCTTTTGCAGAGGGCGCATTTTTCATCGGTCGATGCGGCCGCAATGACACGCGCGCCTGCGGCTTTGGCAATTTGAATGGCTGCCGTGCCCACGCCACCTGCGGCGCCCAAAATAAAAACAGTTTCGCCAGCTTTCAGCGCTGCTCGGTCGATGAGGGCATGGTGCGAGGTGGCATAAATCATGATGAAGGCAGCCGCGTCAACCGCTGGGAAATTGGATGGCAAGGGCATGCACAGCTTGGCCGGTGCCAAGGTGTGGGTGCCAAAGCCACCTGTGCCAGACAGGCAAGCCACCGATTGGCCTACTTGAAGACCCGTCACGCCTTCGCCCAAGGCTTCAACCACGCCGGCATATTCCGACCCTGGTACAAAGGGCAGATCGGGTTTCATTTGGTATTTGTTTTGAACAATCAAGAGGTCGGGAAAGTTCAAACTGGCGGCCTGGATGCGGATGAGCACTTGACCGGCTTGAGGTGCGGGTGTGGGAATTTCTTTCCAAGTTAAAGCCTCGACACCAATGGGGTTTTCACAGAGCCAAGCGTGCACAAAATTCTCCTTAAAAAATGACGAATTGCTTGAATATAAAGGGCAAAGCGGCCTTCTGGATGTCTCGGTAGCGACCTACAATTGCGGCATAGGACAGACCCATGAAAATATTGATTTCCAACGACGATGGCTACCGCGCTGAGGGCATTGTGGCGCTTTATCACGCACTGAAGCAAGTGGCCGATGTGGAAGTGATTGCGCCAGAGCAAAACAACAGTGCCAAATCCAATGCGCTCACCTTGCATTCCCCTTTGTATGTGCGGCAAGCTGAAAACGGTTTCAAGTACGTCAATGGCACGCCCGCCGATTGCGTGCACATTGCCCTCACAGGCTTGCTGGGTTATCGCCCCGATCTGGTGGTGTCTGGCATTAACAATGGCGCCAACATGGGCGACGACACCCTTTACTCTGGCACCGTGGGTGCCGCCATGGAGGGCTATTTGTTTGGCATCCCTGCCATGGCCTTTTCTCAAACTGAAAAGGGCTGGGCTTACATCGATCAGGCTGCTGAGTTTGCCAAAAACATGGTGGCCCAATTTGACGACGCCAAGCTCATTGGCAAATCGCCATGGCTTTTAAACATCAATATTCCCAACCATTCTGCAGAATACAAAGCGCCCACACTTTGCCGTTTGGGCAGACGGCACGCGGCCGAGCCGGTCATTCAGCAAATGAGCCCGCGTGGCGAAACCATGTATTGGATTGGCAGTGCGGGTGAGGCCATGGACGATGGCGATGGCACCGATTTTCACGCTGCGAAAAACGGCCATGTCACTATCACTCCTTTGCAAGTCGACCTCACTGACCACGAAAACGCTGGCTTTTGGGCCCAAAATTTGGCCAGCCTCAAAATCAGAGAAACTTGATGTCCGAAAGACCGAGCTTCCCCATCAAACTCAACACCAAGCGCAGCAACGCGCCTGCTAAAACCCCCTCGGTCAAACCCTCGCCCGGTAAAGCCGCACCCTTGATGACCGCGCCCTCTCAACCTCAAGGTTTGGATTTGGACTCCAGTGCCGTGAGGCAAAACATGGTGCAAAAGTTGGCAGCGCAAGGGCTCAAAGATCCCATGGTGTTGCAAGCCATGGGCGCGGTCGAGCGTCATCGGTTTGTTGAGAGTGCATTGGTCACGCAGGCCTACGAAGACACCAGCCTGCCCATAGGTTTAGGGCAAACCATTTCCAAGCCCAATGTGGTGGCCCGAATGATTGAGCTGCTGCGCGAAGGGGCCACGGGCAAGCTGGGACGCGTTCTTGAAATTGGCACCGGCTGTGGTTACCAAGCCGCGGTGCTCAGCCTCATTGCCACCGAGGTTTACAGCATTGAACGTCTCAAAGGATTGCACGAAAAGGCACGTGCCAATTTGCGCCATTTCAGATTGGCCAATGTTCATTTGTTGTTTGGCGATGGCATGTTGGGCTATGCCAAAGGCGCACCCTATGCCGCCATTATTTCTGCGGCGGGGGGTGAGAGCGTGCCACAAGCTTGGTTAGACCAGTTGGCGATAGGCGGCAGGTTGGTGGCACCCACGGTCACGGCCAGTGGCCAGCAAGCGCTCATGGTGGTCGATAAAACAGCCCAAGGCTTTAAACAGTCTGTGTTGGAGGCGGTTCACTTTGTGCCTCTAAAATCGGGTGTGTCCTGAAGGATTTGGATTGAATCGACTATGAAAAGATTGTGTCTCCGTCAAAGCTTGACGGTGCTGTGTGTTCTGGCCGCTTGCACCTTGGTGGCCTGCAGCTCTCGTCCGCGAGGCCCCATTCCGGTAGAAGACAGGGTGGCGGGTCAAAGCGGGTCGCGCGCACCCCAAAAACAATCTTCACAAGCCCCACAAACCAGCGCTTCGGCCACACACAGCCCGGTGGCTGTCAGCACGCCCATTTCCATGCATGGGTCATCCAACCCCTCCGACAATGCCGGCAAACCGGGCTATTACAGCGTTCGCCAGGGCGACACCCTGACCAAAATTGCCCTCGACAATGGCCAAGCTTGGCGCGACATTGCCCGTTGGAACAAATTGGACAACCCCAATGTGATTGAAGTGGACCAAGTGCTGCGCGTGGCACCGCCTGCCACTGAGGTCAGTGCTGCGCGAGTTCCTAATGTGGCCACAGCTCGGCCTTCGGCGGGTCAGCCTGCATTGACCAATCCGCCTGCCAGCGCGCCCTCTGTCGCAGTAGCCAGCAGTTCGGCGCCGCCACCCGCATCAAGCACCGCACCCACCCTAGCGGCCGCCAATCCCGACGACGCCTTGGTGTTTTCTTGGCCCCACCCCGGCACCTTGATTGGCTCATTTGATGAGGCCAAAAACAAGGGACTCGATTTCAGCGGCAATGCAGGTGACCCCGTCTTGGCCGCCGCCGATGGCAAAGTGGTGTATGCGGGTTCTGGCCTCAGAGGGTATGGCAACTTGGTCATTTTGAAACACAACAACACCTACCTCACGGCCTATGCACACAATCAAACTTTGCTGGTCAAAGAAGATCAAACTGTGACCAAAGGGCAGCGCATTGCCGAGATGGGCAACTCCGATTCCGATCGCGTCAAACTGCACTTTGAAATTCGCAAATTGGGCAAACCTGTCGACCCTGCCAAACTTTTGCCTGCACGGCCATGAGCAAACAAAACGACACTTCAAGAGAAGAACAAACACAGGAAGTGATCTTAGGACGATCGGATTTGCCCACGGGTTGGTTGCACATCGATGCGCTTGACGTTGAAGCCCAAGGCATTGCCCGCAAAGCCGATGGCAAAGTGGTTTTCATAGAAGGTGCATTGCCGTTTGAGTTGGTGTCAGTCAATGTGCACCGAAAGAAAAACAATTGGGAAGCTGGTGTGGTCACAGCCATTCACCATGAGTCTTCTCAGAGAGTCAGGCCAGGCTGTTCGCATTTTGGCTTGCATGCGGGCGCATGTGGCGGATGCAAGATGCAGCACCTCGAAGCCAGTGCGCAAGTGGCCATCAAGCAACGGGTGTTGGAAGACAACCTCTGGCATTTGGGCAAAGTGAAGCCCGAAAATTTGCTACGGCCCATGGAAGGCCCCGCCTGGGGATACCGTTTTCGCGCTCGAATGTCGGTTCGGTATGTGCACAAAAAGGGCGAGGTGCTCATTGGATTTCACGAACGCAAAAGCCGTTATGTGGCCGACATCAAAACCTGTCGTGTGTTGCCGCCCAATGTGAGCGCCATGCTCATGCCTTTGCGTGAGTTGATTTTCAACATGGATGCGCGAGAGACCATTCCGCAAATTGAGTTGGCGCAGGGTGATACTGTCACAGCACTGGTGTTGAGGCACTTAGAGCCTTTGAGCTTGCTTGACCAAGATCGTTTGCGTGCGTTTGCCGCAGCGCATCAAGTTCAGTGGTGGTTGCAAATCAAAGGTCCCGACACGGTCAAGCTGATGGACGAAGGCGGCACCGAGCTGTCGTACGACTTGCCCGACTTTGGTGTGCACATGCCCTTCAAGCCCACCGATTTCACGCAGGTCAACCCCCACATCAATCGGGTGCTGGTCACGCGGGCACTTCGGCTTCTCAAGCCCGAGGCCCACGAGCGTGTGATTGATTGGTTTTGTGGATTGGGCAATTTCACATTGCCGATTGCCACCACAGCCAAAGAAGTGCTGGGCATCGAAGGCGCCGAAACTTTGGTGGCCCGATCGCGTGACAACTATGAGCGCAATCAAACCCTGCGCGGCGCTTCAAATCGTTTGGCACCCACACAATTCATTGCGCGTAATTTGTTTGAAATGACCCCCGAAATGCTGATGGCCGATGGCATGGCAGACAAGTGGTTAATTGACCCGCCCAGAGAGGGCGCATTTGCCTTGGCCAAGGCTTTGGCCGAGCTTCATGAAAACGAAACTTTGCGCGGTGCGTGGCAACTGCCCAAGCGCATTGTTTATGTCAGCTGCAATCCTGCCACCTTGGCACGTGATGCGGGTTTGTTTGTGCACAAAGCGGGTTACCGCTGCCTGAGTGCAGGTGTGGTCAACATGTTTGCCCACACCGCCCACGTTGAGAGCATGGCTGTCTTTGAACGGTTGTAAAAAAAGCACCTGAGCCCGCAATGGCTGAGGTGCTTTGGGGGCTTGGCTTTTAAGGGCTAAGCGCTGACGAGGCAGGCAAATTAGTCGCGCTCACCGCCCCAAATGCCCAGCAAGGCCAAGAGGCTTTGGAACACATTGAACAAGTCCATGTACAACATGAGGGTGGCACTGATGTAGTTGGTTTCGCCGCCATCCAAAATTTGCTTCAAGTCATAAAGCATGTAGGCGCTGAAAATACCGATGGCTGCCACCGACAAAGCCATCATGCCGGCAGTAGAGCCCACAAACATGTTGACAATGCCGCCCACCATGAGCACCAAGGCACCCACAAACAGCCATTTGCCCATGCCTGACAAATCACGCTTGATGACGCTGGCCAACGTGGCCATGACAGCAAACACACCTGCCGTGCCAGCAAAGGCAGTCATGATGAGGTCGGCGCCGTTTTTGAAGCCCAAAATCATGGCAATCATTCTGGACAGCATGAGGCCCATGAAGAACGTGAAGGCCAACAAGACAAACACGCCGGTAGAGGAGTCTTTGGTTTTTTCGATGGCAAACATGAAGCCGATGGCACCGCCCAAGAAGACCATGAATCCAAGTCCGCCGCTCAAGACTTGTGTGATGCCGCTTTCCACGCCAATCCAGGCGCCCAACACAGTTGGCAAGAGGCTCAGTGCCAACAACCAATAAGTGTTGCGCATGACCTTATGGCGTTCAGCAGGGGTGCTGACAACAGAACCCCAGCCAGATTGTTCAATATTTTGAAGATCGCTCATTGAAGAACTCCTTGAAATCACCCGTTATAGGGTGCTCAAATTGTATGGCACGCCCATGTATTTTTCATAATTACCGATCTTTTCAGGGGCATTTAGCAGCTTGCGTTATGCTTGGCTTCGCCTTTGGTGAATGCTAGAGGCTTTTGTTTGTATTTGCATGCACTGATGAGGCAACCCTTCATGAAAACTCAATTGACCCTCGAATTCTCCGATGTCCAAGCCATTGCGGCTGCGGCTCAAGCCGAAGCCCAACACAATCATTGGGCTGTCAGCATTGCCATTGTGGACGCGGGTGGCCATTTGTTGCACTTCCAGCGCCTTGAAGGTGCGGCACCCATTTCTTCGCACATTGCACCGGCCAAAGCAAAGACCGCGGCATTGGGCCAGCGCGAAAGCAAGAATTATGAAGACGTGATCAATGGCGGCCGTTATTCGTTTTTGTCGGCCCCTGCCATTGAAGGCATGCTTGAAGGCGGCGTGCCCATCATGAAAGACGGCCAATGCTTGGGCGCTGTGGGTGTGAGTGGCGTGAAGTCGACTGAAGACGCCCAAGTGGCCAAGGCGGGCATTGCCGCCCTGGGCCTCTAACTTTTTCTAATTTCAGTACAAGTCCAGCACAGCACCCTTGCTGGCGCTGGATGCATTGAACGCAAATTTGGCCTGCACACCGCGTGTGTAGCGTGGTGCTGGTGCGGTCCATTGCGCACGTCGAAGTGCAATGTCGGCATCCGACACATGCAATTCCAACTTGAGTTGGTGAGAATCAATGGTGATCAAATCATCTTCGTGCACAAAGGCAATGGTGCCGCCGGCCGCTGCCTCTGGCGCCACATGACCTACCACCATGCCCCAGGTACCGCCTGAGAAGCGACCATCGGTAATGAGGCCCACGCTTTCGCCCAAGCCGGCGCCAATCAGGGCGCCAGTAGGGGCCAGCATCTCGGGCATGCCGGGGCCACCTTTGGGGCCAAGGTAGCGCAAGACCATCACGTCGCCAGCTTTGATGTTGCCGTCCAAAATGGCTTGCAATGCAGATTGCTCGTCGTCAAAGACACGGGCGGGGCCTGTCATGACGGGGTTCTTCAAGCCTGTAATTTTGGCCACAGCACCTTCAGGTGACAGGTTGCCTTTGAGAATGGCCAAGTGGCCTTGTGCATACATGGGTTTGTCAATCGGGCGAATGACGTCTTGATCGGCGCGAGGAGCGTCTGGCACATTGGCTAAATTTTCAGCCACTGTTTTGCCATTGATGGTGATGCAATCGCCATTCAACAAACCTGCATTGAGCAAGACCTTCATGACCTGAGGAATGCCACCTGCCTGGTGCAAGTCGACGGCCAAATATTGACCGCTGGGCTTGAGGTCGCAGAGCACTGGGATTTTCTTGCGCATGCGCTCAAAATCGTCGATGGTCCATGCCACCTCGGCCGCATGGGCAATGGCCAAGAAATGCAACACAGCGTTGGTTGAACCACCGGTGGCCATGATGACCGCCACCGCATTTTCGATGGACGCTTTGGTCACAATGTCGCGGGGTTTTAAATCGTGTTTGATGGCTTCGAGCAAAACTTTGGCCGATTCTTTGGCCGAATTTTTTGTTTCATCATGGGGGTTGGCCATGGTGGAAGAGTAGGGCAGGGACATGCCTAAAGCTTCAAAAGCAGAAGACATGGTGTTGGCGGTGTACATGCCACCGCATGAGCCTGTCCCCGGAATGGCGCGTTTCTCAATCTCTTTCAAATCGAAGTCGCTTAAATGGCCGGCAGCGTTTTGCCCCACCGCTTCGAACACGCTCACAATGTTCAGGTCTCTGCCTTGGTAGCGGCCTGGCAAGATGGTGCCGCCGTACACATAGATAGACGGCACGTTGGCGCGCAGCATGCCCATCATGCCGCCTGGCATGTTTTTGTCGCAACCGCCCACCACCAACACGCCATCCATCCATTGACCTTGAACGCAGGTTTCGATGCAATCAGAGATGACCTCGCGGCTGACCAAGGAGTACTTCATGCCTTCGGTGCCCATGGCCATGCCGTCTGAAATGGTGGGGGTGCCAAAGATTTGCGCGTTGCCACCGGCTTCTTCAATGCCCGCTACGGCGGCATCGGCCAATTTTTGCAGGCCACTGTTGCAGGGCGTGATGGTGCTGTGGCCATTGGCCACACCCACCATGGGTTTGACAAAATCGCCTTCCTCATAGCCCATGGCGTAGTACATGGAGCGGTTGGGTGCCCTCGACTTGCCCTGAGTGATATTGGCACTGCGGCGGTTGCTGGGGGTGGCAGGGTGAATGGGGATGATTTTGTCTGTCATGATGAGGCTTCAAGAAGATCGGGTGTTGTTCCAAATCCCATTCTAATAGAGCCTCAGTAGAAACATAGGGCTTGTTCTCGGTGCATTGCGCTGAAGATCGGTGCACAATCGACCCCCATGTTGATTCACCCCCAAATTGACCCTGTTGCGCTGCAACTGGGGCCTGTTGCAGTTCATTGGTACGGCTTAACCTATCTGGCCGCCTTTGCCTTGTTTTATGTCTTGGCCAGCATGCGCCTCAAGCAAGCGCCTTATTCGCGCATGAGCCACTGGCAAACACGCGACATTGAAGACATCTTGTTTGTGGGTGTGCTGGGCGTGGTTCTGGGCGGGCGCATTGGCTATTGTTTGTTCTACCAGCCTGCCTATTATTTTGCGCATCCCCTCGAAGTCGCGTATGTCTGGCAAGGCGGCATGAGCTTTCATGGCGGCTTGCTCGGTGTCATGGCGGCCATGGTCTGGTTTTCTCATTCTAGGCAACGGCCCTTTTTCCAAGTCATGGACTTTGTGGCGCCTTGCGTGCCCACCGGTTTAGCCGCCGGTCGAATTGGCAACTTCATCAATGGCGAACTGTGGGGACGGCAAGCCGATCCTGATTTGCCATGGGGCATGGTGTTTCGGGGCGCAGGCGATTTTCCAAGGCATCCCTCTCAAATTTACCAATTCCTGCTAGAGGGCTTGTTGCTCTTCGTGGTGCTGTGGTGGTTTGCCAGAAAAGAACGGCCCATGGCGCAAGTTTCGGCTGTATTTTTAATCGGCTACGGAGGGCTGCGTTTTGTAGCCGAGTTTTTCCGAGAGCCTGATGCACATTTGGGCTTGCTCTCTTTGGGCTTGAGCATGGGCCAATGGCTGTGCCTGCCCATGATCATGGCCGGATTATTCTTGTATATCTTGGTCAACAAACCAAAGTTGACATGAGTTGACATGAGTTGGCATTTTTTTCGAAGTACAACAACAGGAGACGACAATGGGTTATCAAAACGCAGCTTTTCAAAGAAGAAAATTGCTCTTGCTAGCAGCCGGCACTTCAGCCGGGGCTTTCATGCCAGCTTGGGCCCAAACGGCTTGGCCATCCAAGCCCGTCAACTTGATCGTGCCCTTTCCGGCTGGGGGTGGCACCGACGCTTTTGCCCGGCCGATGTCGGCCATGTTTTCAAAGAACACCGGCAAACAACTCATCATTGACAATCGAGGCGGCGCTGGCGGTACATTGGGCGCGGGCATCGCGGCCAAATCGGCGCCTGACGGCTACAACTACTTCATGGGCGCGGTACACCACACCATTGCCCCCAGCATGTACCCCAAGCTCGATTACGACTTAGAGCGCGATTTGGTGCCGCTCATTTTGGTGGCGGCCGTACCGCAGGTCTTGGTGGTCAATCCCAAAAAAGTCAGTGCCAACAACTTGAAAGAGTTCTTGGAGTTTGTCAAAAAGAATCCAGGCAAGTTGAACTACGGTTCGGCGGGCGGTGGCACATCGCACCACCTGGCGGGTGAACTCTTTAAATTGCAAACAGAAACCTTCATCACCCACATTCCCTATCGCGGTGCTGGCCCTGCTTTGCAAGATTTGATTGCTGGCAATGTTGACATGATGTTTGATGGGCTCGGCTCTTCGGCGTCGCACATCAAAGGCGGCAGAATCAAGGCCTTGATGGTGTCTGGTAGCAAGCGCAACCCAGCCTTTCCGGATGTGCCTTGCTCCACAGAATTGGGCATGCCCGATTACACCGTCAGTACCTGGTACGGCATTTGGGCCCCTAAAGCCACGCCAGCGGATGCTCAGGCCAGAATGGTGGAGGAGGTTCGCAAAGCTTGCCTGACCGATGATGCCAAAGCGGTTTGGGCTGCACAAGGCGCTGAGTTTCCCAATTTAACGGGCGCTCAGTTTGAGGCCTTCATCAAAACAGAATTGCGCAAATGGAGCCAAGTGGTGAAAGCCTCTGGCGCAAAGTTGGATTAAAAAATGCCCCAAGAAAATCTGTACGCCGCACTGCGCGCGCAATTTCCAAAAAACCTTCATGCTGTTGCCGTTGAAACTGATCAGGGCTTGAATTACAGCTGGCAAGATTTAGAGCGCGCCAGTGCCATGCTGGCCAATTTATTGGACAGCTTGGCCATTCCCAAAGGAAGTCGAATTGCGGTGCAGGTGGAAAAGTCTGTCGAAGCCATGATGCTTTACTTGGCCACGCTGCGGGCAGGGTATGTTTTTCTTCCGCTCAACACCGCCTACCAAAGTGCAGAAATTGAGTACTTCATTGGCAACGCTGAACCTGCGGTGGTGGTGTGTACAAGTGCCAACTTTGGCTGGGTCAGTCAAATTGCGTTCAAGTCTGGCACACAACACGTTTTTACGTTGAACGACGATCGCACAGGCAGCTTGCTTGAGCGCGCCCTGCATCAAAGCGACCAGCACAAAGTGGTCAACAGCAAGGCCAATGATCTGGCCGCTATTCTTTACACCAGTGGCACCACAGGCCGAAGCAAAGGCGCCATGCTCACGCATGGCAACATGCTAAGCAACGCCCAAACTTTAAAAGACTATTGGGGTTGGACAAAGGGTGACGTGCTCATTCATGCCCTGCCCATTTTTCATGTGCACGGCTTGTTTGTGGCCATTCATGGTGCCTTGATCAATGGCAGCAAAATGATTTGGTTGGCCAAGTTTGACCCCAAGTGGGTGATTGCCAAAATGCCAGAGGCCACGGTGTTCATGGGTGTGCCGACCCTGTATGTTCGCATGTTGGCCGAGCCTGCATTGAGCGCACAAGCTGTTCAAAAAATGCGATTGTTCGTTGCAGGCTCAGCGCCCTTGTTGATAGAAACTTTCACGGCGTGGCAGCAACGCACCGGACACACCATCTTGGAGCGCTATGGCATGAGCGAAACCGTCATGCTGACCTCCAACCCCTATGCGCCCGACCGCCGCCATGCCAACCAATCGGAGCGACGCGGTGGCACCGTTGGTTTTCCATTGCCGGGTGTGCAATTGCGCGTTCAAGGCGACGATGACAAAGCATTGCCTGTGAACGAGATTGGCAATATTCAAGTGAAAGGCCCCAACGTCTTTCAAGCCTACTGGCGCATGCCCGAGAAAACCAAAGAAGAATTTACGGCAGATGGTTTTTTTAAAACTGGCGATGTGGGAAAAATAGACGAGCGCGGCTATGTGACCATCGTGGGAAGAAGCAAAGACTTGATCATCAGTGGTGGCTACAACGTTTACCCTGCAGAGGTAGAGGGCTACATCAACGAAATGCCGGGCGTGGCCGAAAGTGCTCTGGTGGGCGTGCCACATCCCGACTTTGGGGAAGTGGGCGTGGCAGTGGTCATTGCCAAGTCTGGTGCGCAATTAGATGGCGACACCATCATTGCCAAATTGAAGCAACAATTGGCCAATTTTAAAATACCCAAAAAGTGTTTCGTGGTGGCAGAACTCCCCCGAAACACCATGGGCAAAGTGCAGAAAAACTTGTTGCGCGAAGCGCATCAAAGTTTGTTTTTAGCGTAGCACCAGCACGGGCACTTGGCAGTGCGTGAGCACCTGCTGTGTTTCACTGCCCAAGAGCAAACGCTTGATCCCTTTGCGGCCGTGTGAGGCCATGATGACCAAGTCGGCTTTTTGTTTTTTGGCCGCCGCAATGATGGCGTCTGTCACGATGTCCGAACGCGTGACAATGCCTTTGGCGGTAACGCCTTTGGCCTCTGCAGCCTTCTGAACGGCGTCCACTGCTTTCTGTGCTTCTTCAGCCCATTGAGATTCAATGCGCGCGACTTCTTTGGCGTTCAATGGAATGCTGCCCTCAAAGTAAGCTTGCGGGTAGCGCGGCACCCTATCTAGGCTACCTTGCCAAAGAAATTGAGCTTTACACCACTGCCATGGGCAAAGGTCAATCGGTTAGCCAACTGCATTTGGGCGGCGGCACACCCACTTTTTTCAACGATGAAGAGTTGCGTGAGCTGATGGCCATGCTTCAGCGCAGTTTTAACTTTGTGGCGGGCGGTGAGTACGCCATCGAGGTCGACCCTCGCACAGTGGATGCAAACAGATTGGCAGCCTTGTTTCAGATGGGTTTCAATCGATTGAGTTTTGGCGTGCAAGACTTTGACCCGGAAGTGCAAAAAGCGGTGCATCGCATTCAACCCGCTGCGCAAGTTTTTGCGCTGGTGGCCGCTGCCAGGCAAATTGGATTTGAGTCGATCAACATCGACTTGATTTATGGTTTGCCCAAACAAACACCAGCGTCTTTCGAACGCACCTTGGCGCAAGTCAATTTGCTGCGCCCCGATCGGATTGCGCTGTATGCCTATGCCCACTTGCCCGAGAGGTTCAAACCGCAAAGGCGAATTTTGGCGGCAGAGTTGCCTGTGGCTTCCAGCAAAATAGCCATGCTGGCCAGCTCCTTGAATGCCTTGATGGAGGCCGGTTATGTGTATGTGGGCATGGACCACTTTGCGTTGCCCGACGATGCATTGGCCGTTGCCAAACGCCAAGGCAGACTGCATCGCAATTTTCAAGGTTACAGCACCCAGCCCGATTGTGACCTGTTGGGCTTGGGCGTGTCTGCGATTGGCCGCATGGGCGGCACCTACAGCCAAAACGCCAAAACCATGGCAGCGTATACCGACATGATCGACCAAGGCCAATGGCCGGTTGTGAAGGGCCTGGCGTTGTCGCGCGACGACCTCATTAGACGGGCTTGGATCATGACCATCATGTGCCAAGGGCAGATTGATTTCGCTTCCTTCAACGAAGCTTGGCTGATTGATGTCAAGAAATATTTTGCCCCCGAATTCAGCCAGCTAGAGAGTTTGCAAACACAAGCTTTGGTTGAGTTGACGCAGGGTGGTTTGCAAGTCACACCGATAGGCTGGTTTTTTGTGCGGGGCGTGGCGATGCTCTTTGACAAATATTTGCAAACCGATCGCAACCGAACCCGATTTTCAAAAATCATCTAAATCGTCTTCTCAGAAGCTCACAATCGCTGAATGCAGACTTCCTTAGCCCTCACGGCTTTGATCATGGGCTTAGCCGGTGGGCCACATTGTGTGGCCATGTGCGGTGCAGCTTGCGCTGGCATCGGCCATGCCGCAGGTCCCCACACAAACAGGGCGCTTGTTTCATTTCAAGTTGGTCGCTTGTTGGGCTACAGCCTGATGGGTGGTTTAGCGGCTTTCAGCGTTCAGGCCTTGGGCTGGCTTACGGTGGAGTCTGCCGCGATCAGGCCCGTTTGGAGCATGCTGCATGTGGGTGCCGTCATTCTGGGCTTACTCCTTGTATGGCAAGCCAAGCAACCTGTTTGGCTTGATCAAGGTGCCCAACAACTCTGGGCCAAAATTCGCAGGCTGAATGTCAACTTAGGTAAAGTGGCACCGCTTGCTGTGGGAGCTTTATGGGCCCTCATGCCTTGCGGCTTGCTGTATTCAGCCTTGATGGTGGCAGCTCTCACAGGCAATGCCTTGGAGGGTGCCTTCACAATGGCCTGTTTTGCCTTGGGCAGCGGCGTGAGTCTGGGCTTTGCACCGTGGGTTTTGTTAAAACTCAAAAGCTTGGGTGATGGCGCTTGGGGAATTCGTTTGGCCGGGCTTGCCTTGGCCATCACTTCAGGCTGGGCTTTGTGGATGGGCTTGGTGCACAACCAAGCCCCATGGTGCGTCGTTTAGCAGAACTTTATGACGCCTTCAACCAAAACGTCAAGCAGCGTTGATGCCTTTGTGGAACATGTACGCAGCAAGAAATACCAAGAAGAAAGAAAACACCCGTTTCAGTTTCTTAACAGGAAGTTTGTGCGCTGCGCGCGCACCAAAGGGTGCTGTGACCACGCTGAAGCAGGCAATGACCAACATGCCTGGCAACCAGATATAGCCAATGGCGCCTGGCGGCAGATTGTCTAAGTTCAGACCGCTGATGACAAAGCCCGTGACATTGGCCAGCGCAATGGGAAATCCCAAAGCCGCGCTGGTGCCAATGGCATTGTGAATGGCCACGTTGCACCATGCCATCAAGGGCACGCTGACAAATGCACCGCCTGCACCTACCAAGCCAGACAGCATGCCAATCAGACCCCCCATGCCCAACTGGCCCACAAACCCAGGCATCTGCCGCGAAGGCTTAGGCTTCTTGTCCATGAACATTTGAAAGGCTGAGTAAGAGACGAACACGCCAAACAAAATGGCCAGGGTGGCACCCTTGACGGCCACAAAAATCCAGAGGCTGGCCATGGCACTGCCAATCACAATGCCAGGTGCCAAACCTTTCACCAAGTCCCAACGCACAGCCCCCAGTTTGTGGTGCGTTCGCACGCTTGAAACAGAGGTGAACAAAATGGTCGATATGGACGTGACGATGGCCATTTTGATCGACAAGTCTTCCGCAACCCCTATGTTGCCCAATAAAAAACTCAACACGGGAACCATCAGCAAGCCCCCGCCCAAGCCCAACAAGCCAGCCATGAAGCCAACCACTGTGCCAGTGAGGCCCAGTTCTAAAAAGGTTTGAAGTTCCATGGGCTTTAAGCCAAGCCGAGCTTTTGAGCCATGCCGATGCGTTGCAATTTACCGGTTGCACCTTTTGGAATTTCGTCCAAGAGCAAAACTTTGCGTGGCACTTTGAAATCGGCCAAGCGGGTGGCTGTGTATTCGCGAAGTTCTTTTTCAGTGGCCGTCATGCCCTCGCGCAGGACCACGGCAGCGCCAACTTCTTCACCCAATTTGTCATGCGGAATGCCAAAGCAAACCACTTGGGCCACAGCAGGATGGTCCATCAAAATTTCATCAACTTCACGCGGGCTGATTTTTTCGCCACCGCGGTTGATGATTTCTTTGAGTCTGCCAGTGATGCTGACATAGCCTTGTTCATCCATCACACCCTGGTCACCCGTTCTAAACCAACCATGGGTGAAAGCTTCTGCATTGGCTTTGTCGTTGTTCTCATAACCGGGTGTGACGTTGTTGCCGCGAATGACAATTTCGCCCGTGCTGCCTGAGGGCAATAACTCGCCTTCAGCGCTCATGATGGCAATTTCAGGACCGGCTGCCAAGCCCACTGTGCCAGGCTTTCTTTGGCCGGGCGGGAGAGGGTTGCAAGCCATTTGGTGAGCCGCTTCGGTCATGCCATAAGCTTCGATGACAGGGGCTTTGAAGGTGGCTTCGAGCTCAGCCAAAACCTGAGGTGGCAATGAAGACGAAGACGAGCGAATGAATCGCAGTGGCACCCTGGCAATGACTTCTTTGTTGTTGTTTGACCTGGACAAAATGGCCTGGTGCATGGTGGGCACAGCGGTGTACCAAGTGGGCTTGACTTCGTCCATTTGACTGAAGAATTTCAAAGCATTGAAGCCGCTGGTGCAATAGACTTCACCGCCTTGAGACAGCGGCGCCAAGATGCCAGCAATGAGGCCATGAATGTGAAACAAAGGCATGACATTCAAGCCGCGATCAGAACTGCTAAAGCGTGTGCTGTGCGCAATGTTTTGGGCAGATGCACTCACGTTGCGATGGGTCAGCGGCACAATTTTAGGCCGTGATGTGGTGCCAGAGGTATGGAGAACCAAGGCCACATCGTCAGGCTGTGCATCACCAGGATGTTGAGCCGCTTTGGGAGCAAGTTCATTCATGTTCAGTGTAAATGAGCCAGCTCCTAAGGTAGGCGTGGGCTCAAGTTCAATGAGTGCAATGCCCATTTTGGCGGCCACCGCAACAGCAGGGCTGCTAGAGCCTTTTTCAACCACCAAGGCTTTGGCATTCAAGTCGTTCAGATAAAACTCAAACTCATCGGCACGGTAGCTGGGGTTTAAGGGGGCTGATGTGCAGCAGCAGGCCACTGCGACAAAGCTGGCGGCCATTTCCGCGCTGTTGGGTAATACCAAGGCCACGCGATCGTTGCGGCCAATGCCCACTTGGTTAAAGGCTGTTTGAACGTACTGGCTCAGTTGACGCAAGGCTGAGTACGAAAGGGGTGCACTGTTGGCGGCACTTAAACAAGTTGATTGGGCATTTCCAGCCGCCAGAAGTTCTATTAGGGTTTTCATTAGTTAGTGGGGAAAAAGTTGAATTTATAAGATTTCAATCTCGACAAACTACAGATCATTCTATTACGATACTTTTCAGTTTATTTAAATACCAAGGAGTTCAATGTGAAAAATCGTCTATCGATGAGTCTAAAGTCGGCTGCCTTGGTGGTATGCAGTTCGCTCTGCTTCAACGCTTTCGCTCAAGCCAATTGGGAGCCCTCCAAAAGCGTTGAATTCATCGTGCCAGCAGGCACGGGCGGTGGCGCAGACCAAATGGCGCGTTTTCTTCAAGGTGTGATTACCAAGCACAAGCTGATGGCCCAACCTTTGGTGGTGGTGAACAAGGCGGGCGGTGCAGGCGCAGAAGGATTTTTGGATGCCAAAGGCGCCCGACCAGATGGCCACAAAATCATCATCACACTGTCAAATTTATTCACCACGCCTTTGGCAACAGGGGTGCCTTTCAATTGGAAGGACCTGACACCTGTGTCCATGTTGGCACTGGACGA
>Ga0214921_10004763_pt1 | contig 19710 bp, 23 predicted proteins | sample LL1505_MetaG_FD_177992 | JGI IMG/M metagenome (GOLD analysis project Ga0214921, IMG submission 177992) | Freshwater microbial communities from Lake Lanier, Atlanta, Georgia, United States - LL-1505 | ecosystem: Environmental > Aquatic > Freshwater > Lake | place: USA: Georgia | collected...
TCAGGTTGCAGGTCATAAAGTTTGACCAGACTGCCCGCTTGGGCGGCGATTTGGGCAATTCCTTGGCCCATAGCACCAGTACCGACAACACCAACAGTTTGAAAAATAGCTTGCATGAAGGAATTATCGCTGAGCCGTTTTGAGCCTCATCTATCGCAAAGGCTAGAAGGTGACTTATTGGAATTTTCTAAATCTACTTGTTGCGCGCGCAGCCAATAGACTTGTTGCAATCGCAAGTAGCACACCGCTAAAAGCAAACCAATGCAATTGGTCCATACGACCTTGGTCAATCAACCACCCACCACCTGCAGAACCTATGGCTTGTCCCAAATACATGGAAGACGTATTGAGGGCGACAGAGCCAGCCGATAGCTTGGGTTCAATATGAATCAAACGTGCCTGTTGGGCAGAGTTGCTCGCAAACATACCTAGACCCCAGGGGGTCAGTACTAAAAACGCCAAATAGAAATTACTACCCAGCGACCAGCACACCATGCTGACCGAGATAAGTAGCAAACTAAACGTGACCGCTTTGTCTGCGCCAATGCGATCCACATGTCGGGACAACATTACATTTCCAAATAACCCGCAGGCACCAAACCAAGCCAGTAGTAGGCCAAGTTGCTCAGGCGTGGTTAACAACGTGAGTTTGAAGTAGGGCGCAAAGTAGGCGGTCAGGAAAAACTGACCACTTGCGCTGATCACCGTCACTAGCAATGTCAGCACCAATGGCTTGGTGCTGAATGTCTGACGCCAAGCGGCAAGCGTCATCACGGGCGGCGCTATTTTGTTGGGAAGAACACCCCAAACCCATGCAGCACTGACGAAAGACAAAACAGACAACAAACCAAACACGCTGCGCCATCCGTAGACTTCACTCATCCATGCGGCGATGGGCATTCCGACTACAGAAGAAATAGACCATCCTAAAAAGATAAAAGTGATTGCGCGACCACGCGCTTGGGGCTCGGCTAATTGCCCAATACACGCTGCGGCTTGGGGTGTGAAGATAGCGGGAGCCAACATGGCAATGACACGAAACCACAAGATGTGCTCAAAATCGGGCATGACCAAGCAGACGGCGTGCATTACGCCATACCAAAGCATGACTAGGGCTAATAGCTTACGTCGGTCATAGGTGCCGAGCACAGACGCGAAAACGGGTGCACTTAGGCACATCAGGATAGAGCCAGCGGTAATTAATCCCCCAGCGGTTGAAATGCTGACGTCTAGGTTATGGCTGATGTCGTTGAGCGAACCTGGGACCATTAGCACGCCAAAACCGATGACGGCGTTGCCATACAGCAGGCACCACAACAGTGCTGGCGAGAGACGGTGCATCTCTATTTATCGGCGGACTTGCAAGGCGCCAGGATTGACGATATTGGTTGGGGTGCCTTTGATGAAGTTCACCACGTTGTCAAATGCGGTGCCAAAGTACAACTCGTAACTTTCTTGTTCTACATAGCCGATGTGCGGAGTGCAGATGCAGTTTTCTAAGCGCAAGAGGGCATGGCCTTGCAAAATCGGCTCGCTCTCGAATACGTCTATAGCTGCCATACCGGGTCGGCCACGGTTGAGTCCAGCGATCAATGCGTCTGGCGCTAAAAGTTCGGCGCGCGATGTGTTAACTAACAAAGAAGTGGTTTTCATGACTTGAAGGTCTGCCAATGTGACGATGCCTCGGGTGGAATCGTTCAAACGAAGATGCAAACTCAAGATGTCGGATTGGCTGAAAAACTCTTCTCTGCTTGCCGCCGCTTCGAAACCATGCTCTACGGCTAATGCGCGGGAGGCTTCGCTGCCCCAAAGCAGAACCCGCATTCCAAAGGCTTTGCCGAACCCCGCCAATAACTGACCAATTTTTCCGTAACCCCAAATGCCTAAGGTTTTGCCTTTCAAAACTTGGCCCAAGGCAAAGTTGGTAGGCATCGCACTAGATTTCAAACCCGATTGTTGCCAAGCACCGTGCTTTAAGTTGTTGATGTACTGGGGCAAACGGCGCATGGCGGCCATGATCAGAGCCCAAGTCATTTCAGCGGGTGCAACGGGAGAGCCAGCGCCTTCTGCCACCACAATGCCGCGCTCTGTGCAGGCCACCACGTCTACATGGCTACCGATCTTGCCTGTCTGCGAGATCATTTTGAGCTTTGGGAGCTTCTCGATAAGTTGGCGTGTGATTTGTGTGCGTTCGCGAATCAGCACCAAGATTTCAGCGTCTTTCAGTCGAACCGACAACTGACCAACACCTTTAATCGTGTTGGTAAAAACCTTGGCAGGATAGGCTTCTAACTTATTGGAGCAATTGAGTTTTCTGACAACGTCTTGGTAGTCGTCCAGGATGATGATATTCATGCCCCAATTGTGCCTTGACACATTGGGGCAGAGGCTTAGTGCCTGTTTTCGAACTCTGCTAAACGGTCGAGTTCAGCGCAAACGTCGGCCATGCGCCCGGATATCACCATACGGCCGGCGCTTTGGCGGTTCTGTTGCGCTTCCATAACCCGCGCCACACGCAAAGGTATGGGTGTTGCAAATGCAGGCGCACTTTGCATGGCTTGGGCAGGCATAAAGCTGCGAACGGAAGACTTGAGGGGATTGAGCAAGCGGTAAGCGCTAAACAAGGCGATGTTCATGGGGTGCTCTCTTTACATCAGGAAATTGTTACGAATAAGACCAACGGCCAAGCCTTCGATTTCAAAAGGCTCGTCGTTTTGGACGATGATGGTTTTGAAGTCTGGGTTTTCGGCGTGCAATTCAATGCGGTCTGATTTGCGTTCAAACCGTTTGACGGTGACATCGTCACCTAAACGCGCCACCACGATTTGGCCGTTTTTAGCCTCTCGGGTGGATTGAACGGCTAGCAAGTCGCCATCCACAATGCCTGCGTCTCGCATGGACATGCCGCGCACACGCAAGAGGTAGTCGGCTTTACGGTCAAACAAACTGCTTTGAATAAGGTAGCTTTGGTCGATGTGTTCTTGCGCCAAGATGGGGGAACCAGCGGCGACTCGTCCGATTAAAGGCAAAAGCAAACTTTGCTGAAATTGGCTCATTTTTTCGGACAACTGTTCGGTAAAGCCCACGGCTGACTGCGCACGGTTATGGGATTTGAGGCGAATGCCGCGCGAAGTGCCACTCACCAATTCGATGGCGCCTTTGCGGGCCAGAGCTTGTAGATGTTCTTCAGCAGCGTTAGCTGATTTGAAACCGAGTTCAGCCGCGATTTCAGCGCGCGTGGGAGGCGAACCTGTATTGGAGATAGCAGATTGGATGAGCTCCAGAATTTGCTGTTGCCTGGCGGTGAGTTTTGGTAAATCTGACATCGTTACTTCTCCATGCACAATGAGGTTTGGTTGCAATGCCTGTTTAGGCATCCAGTAACTGTATTTTTAACCAGTTATTTGAGTTTGGCAAGAGATGGATGTAAAAAAAGATCAAAAAGTTGTTGTTTTGGCCACAGGCGGGACGATCGCAGGTGTTGCTGGGGATATTTCAAAACCAAACAGCTATGAATCCGGACAGCTAGGCGTCACGGAGTTAACCCAGAACTTAGACACGAGAGGCGTGCAACTTGTTCAAGAACAGGTTTGCAATATTGATAGCAAGGACATGCAATTTAGCCACTGGCAGGCATTGCTGGGTCGCTGTCACTTTTGGTTGCAACAAAACGATGTGGCGGGTGTCATAGTGACCCACGGTACAGACACTTTGGAAGAAACTGCGTTTTTCTTGCAAGCTGTTTTGAACCCGACAAAGCCCATCGCCATCACCTGCGCTATGTTTCCGGCCAACGTGCCCGAGAGTGATGGTCCTCAAAATCTCCAAGGTGCGCTTGATTGGGTTTTAAAAACACAAGACGCGGGTGTGTACCTTGCGACTGCTGGCGAAGTGCATCCTGGGGTTGGAGTACAGAAAATCTTCAGTGACCGGCCTAAGGCCTTTGCCTCGAGTGAAGTTAGGTCCAACGGAGAGAAAGCACCCATACCAATACTTGGTTGGCCCATGCCATCGGTTGATCAAGTTTTATTAACAAAATATTGGCCAAGGGTGGAGCTAATTTTTAACCACGCGGGTGCGGACGGTCAGTTAGTAAGAACTTTGCTTCAGGCTAATGCTTTAGCAAAGTCTGGCACGCAAACCCAGTTCACCCAAGCCTCCATGATTGAAGGAATAGTTGTTGCTGGCACAGGCAGCGGAACTTTGAGTCACGATCTTGAACTCGCATTAAATGAAGTTCAAAAAGCGGGACTTTGGGTGGCAAGATCGTCTCGCTGTGCTTTTGGAGTGGCGGATCCAGTTAAACACCCGAGTATTCCTTCTTTGCACAACCTAAGCCCCGTGCAAGGGCGAGTGGCAATGATCCTAGGCCTAATAGCGCGTCGCTAGGCCTAGTCAGTCCTCAAAACAGGCTTTATAAGGCTTGAACTGAACTGACAGGCTTTATTTAGACAAAGCCTCAAATGCTCGGCTTTTAATTTCCTCTACAGACCCCGTTCCGCTGATACGGCGGTACTGCGGGGCGGATGCAGTGTCTTGTTGTGCCCATCCGGAGTAATAGTCGACTAAAGGGCGTGTTTGGGCGCTGTAAACATCTAAGCGCTTCTTGACTGTTTCTTCTTTGTCGTCATCGCGCTGGATAAGTGCCTCGCCTGTGACGTCGTCCACTCCAGCAACTTTAGGGGGATTAAAAGTGACGTGGTAAGTGCGTCCGCTAGCAACGTGAACACGGCGGCCACTCATACGATCGATGATGGCGTCAAAAGGGACATCTATTTCGAGCACATAGTCTAAAACCACGCCAGAATTTTTCATCGCGTCAGCTTGCGGAATGGTTCTTGGAAATCCGTCAAATAGGAAACCCTTGGCGCAATCGGCTTGGGCGATACGTTCTTTGACCAAGCCGATGATGATGTCATCGCTGACCAATCCACCAGAATCCATCACCTTTTTGGCAGCCAATCCCATGGGCGAACCCGTTTTCACAGCAGCGCGGAGCATGTCGCCCGTGGAGATTTGGGGAATTCCGTACTTTTGGCAAATGAAAGTTGCCTGCGTGCCTTTGCCAGCGCCAGGTGCGCCTAACAAGATGAGTCTCATGCTTATTTCCTCGGATCAAATTATTTTTTTATCTGTTTTCCGAGAATAGCACGCTAACCCCCTACAAAGTCTTACGGTTTCCCCTCAAAAAAACGTCTTGCACGGGCTAAATCTTCGGGTGTATCGATCCCAGGGCCAGGCGCGTGGTCAGTCACATGGACTGCAATACGATGGCCGTGCCAGAGTGCGCGCAGTTGTTCGAGCGACTCGAGCATTTCTAGCGGGGCAGGAGTAAGTTGGGGAAAAACACGCAAAAACTGAACTCGGTAGGCATACAAACCAACATGGCGAAGTGGGGCGGGGTTGGGTAGCTTGTTAATTCCATTACCAAATCCGTCACGCCACCACGCGATTGGGGCTCGACTGAAGTAGAGCGCAGTATCACGCGCGTCGAGTACCACCTTGACGACATGAGGACTGGCAAATTCTTCGACGTTGTCTATCGCGTGCGCCAAGGTACTCATGCTGCAGTCGTCTCGGGCAGCCAGTAAGTGCGCGACGGCATCGATGGATTCAGGAGCGATCAAGGGCTCATCGCCTTGGACATTGACGACGATCTCTTGGTCGTTGAGTTTCAAGATGTCACAGGCTTCGGCTAAACGGTCGCTGCCGCTGAGATGGTCCGAACGCGTCATGACTGCTTCTACGTCATGTGATTGACAGACAGAAATCACGCGATCGTCGTCCGTCGCCACGACGACGCGACTCGCTGAAGATGCATTGGCACGGTGAGCAACGCGAACGACCATGGGGATTCCAGCCAAATCTGCCAAAGGCTTGTCAGGAAGACGAGAAGACGCCATCCTCGCGGGAATCAAGACTGTGAAAGTCATGGGTACGTGACTACAAAAGAACTCAAGAGGCTTCTAACTCTTGATCGGTCAAAGTGCGCGCTTCGTTTTCCAGCAAAACGGGGATACCGTCACGGATCGGGTAGGCCAATCGCGCACTACGAGAAATAAGCTCTTGGGTTTCGCGTTTGTAGTCCAGCGGGCCTTTGGTCACGGGGCAGACCAGAAGTTCAAGTAATTTGGTGTCCATGGGTGGATGATAACTTTGGACCAATGCGTAACAAAATAAGATCAAGCAACTCTTGTGGAATCTCCGTAACAAGGGGAACCGCCCATGCTGTTGGCTGGTAATTCCAGAGTTTGACGGCATCTTTTTCAGTGCACAACACTTCGCCCATCTCAGGGACAAACTGAATCGAACGCATATCGTCATGGTCTGCCAAGGCTTGTGTAGCTGACAAAGCGATACCTTGCGCAGTCAACATATCGAAAAAAGCCTGCGGCTTACCAATACCAGCCAGAGCCTGCACCTTTTGACCACGAAAGGTCGATAGGGATTGAGTGGTGCCATCCGCTTGTAGGGCAAAGTCGGCTAAGACGCGGGGCACAACAAATTCAGCTTTTGGCTGTTCTAGCTCTTGTGGTTGTTCTTGCTTTTTCTCCAGCACCAGCTCCTGCTCATTAACCCTTTGTGGGTTTTGTAACTCAAAGTTTGAGGTCGACAAAGTAATGACGTGTGAATAGCCGGATCGATCAAGTGGCCAAGATTCGCGAAGGGGGCCTGCAGGCAACAACCACCCATTACCAAGCCCGCGCTCGTCAAAAACGCATAGCGCCAAATCGTTCGCCAATGACCAGTGCTGCATACCGTCGTCGCACACGATAAGTTGAATATGCGGGTTTTGCGCCAGTAAATCGAGGCCCGCTTGGAACCTGTTTTTACCCACACATACAGGGACTTGGCATGCACGCGCAATCAACACAGGTTCATCGCCGACTTCTATTGCTGAACTCTGAGGCGTGACCGATTGGGAGCCTTCGCCAGAACTACCGTACCCGCGGGACAAAACACCGACCTTTAAACCTCTCGCAGTCAATTGCTTCACCAAGGCAATGACCAGAGGCGTTTTGCCCACACCTCCAACAAATACATTACCCACCACGATCACAGGTACCGGTAATTGCTGGGTATGAAAAACGCCAAAACGGTAAAGCAATTTCCTCAGCGAGACTATCGCGCCATAGATAAGGCTCACCGGCCATAAAACGCAAGCGATCAGCCCCTTTGTGAGCCATGCCTGTTGAAGCGCAGGGCGAATGTCTGGCATAAGAAAGTCAGGCTTTTATTTGGAAGCCCCACCAGGCGCTTGGGCGGCAAACGTCAACTGGTTAAGTTGGTTGCGCCTAGCGGCTTCCATCACCATCATGACGGACTGGTGGGTCGACTGGGCGTCTGCACTGATAACCACCATAGGGTCGTTAACGTTCTGAGTTGCCTTGGCCAAGGCTTGGCTGATGCTTGGAACATCCCGGCCACTGACCACAACATGGTTGACGCTAAATTGGCCATCGGCGCTGATGGAAACCACAATCTCGCGAGGGTGCTCTTTTTGGGGGGCGGCATTCGCAACGGGAAGATTCAGCTCCATCTCGGTGAATTTGCTGTAGGTGGTGGAGAGCATCAAAAAGATGAGCACTACCAACAACACGTCGATGAACGGAATCAGGTTGATTTCTGGCTCAGGCGAAGTGGAGCGGCGAAATTTCATACCTTGCCCTTAGCGTTTGATAGAACCACGCAAGACCATCAAATGGCGAAGAAACTGTTCAGAGGTGGTTTCTAGCTCCAGCAAATAGCCGTCGACTTTGCCTTTGAAATAGCGCCAAAACATCAAAGCAGGAATCGCCACGATCAATCCAAAGGCAGTGTTGTAAAGCGCCATAGAAATGCCCTGCGCGAGTTGCGCAGGGTTTGTAGTGCCGGGCGCTTGTGAACCAAAGATATCGATCATGCCTATGACCGTGCCTAGCAAGCCGAGCAGGGGCGCAGCAGAAGCAATGGTGCCCAAGGCGACTAAATGTTTTTCTAGGGAATGGGCGACCTCTCGGCCGGCAATTTCCATACTTGCGCGCAAATCTGCGTCGCTAATGGTGGGATGGGCGAATAAGGTTTGCCAGCCACTGGCCAAAACTTTGCCTAAAGCTGAATGCTCGCGCAATTGGGTGGTGACATCTGAGCTAGGCAGAGATTTTTGAGAAGCGGTGACAGCTTGTTCTAACAAACCATCTGGAGCGATTAACTGCCTGCGCAAACTGAATAAACGCTCAATAATTAAAGCCAAAGCTACTACGGAACAGGCCAGTAGAGGCCATATCGGCCAACCAGCCGCTTGTATGATCGATAGCAATGCAAAACTCCAATTAAAAAAGCGCAGTTTTAATTATGTCCCACAATGATTTCTCCTGATAACGCAGACATAACGCCCCGTATTTGGGGCGTTGGTGTTTTATGCCGCGCCATTGCTGACGCGTTGGATGCACGTTTCAACCCAGTTGCTGTGCGTGGTGAGATTTCGGGTTTCACCCGCGCTAGCAGCGGGCACTTCTATTTCACGCTAAAAGATCCACAGGGGCAGTTGCGTTGTGCGATGTTTAAGCGTTCAGCCCAAATGCTGAACTTTGCTCCCAAGGATGGACAAACTGTTGAGGTATTCGGTCGTTTGGGGGTGTATGAACCTAGAGGCGAGTTGCAGTTGGTGGTCGAGAGCATGCGCACCACAGGTCAGGGCACTTGGTTCGAGCAATTTCTCAAATTAAAAGCCCAACTCGACGCCGAAGGGCTGTTCAACCCGGACAGAAAACGCCCTATTCCTGAACGTCCCCGTGCCATCGGTGTAGTGACGTCTTTGGGTGCCGCAGCTTTGCACGACGTGGCAACAGCTCTCCAAAGACGTGTGCCACATATTCCGGTAGTGTTATCGCCGGCATTGGTGCAGGGCGCTGATGCGCCCACCTCGCTTTTACAGGCATTACAGGCGGTGGGTGTCCAGCCTGAAATCGACGTTATTTTGTTAGTCCGAGGGGGTGGCTCTTTAGAAGACCTATGGGCTTTTAACGACGAGCAACTTGCTCGCGCCATCGTGTCTTGCCCAGTCCCAGTCATCAGCGGAGTGGGGCATGAAACCGACTTCACCATCGCCGACTTTTGCGCTGATTTACGAGCGCCTACGCCAACTGCTGCCGCGGAGTTGTGTGCGGTGTCTCAGGCTGATTTGGTCCACCAGGTGATGGGCTTACAAGAACTCATGCAAAACCTAGCGCATCGCCAGATCGACAAGAGCGCGCAAGGGCTTGACCTTGCGCAGTCACGTATCGGCCGACCATCGCAGGCTATAACTCAGCAGGTCTTAAGGGTGACCCGTCTTGAACAGTCGATGCACCAGCGTATGGCTTCGATTACCCAAGCATGCCAGCACGACTTACTCAACAAAAAGGCGCACCTTGAGCGCGCTTTGGGGCAAACCTTGCAAAACAGCCAGCACCGGGTCCAACGCTCGCAGCTGCGGTTAGGGTTGCTGAACCCTAGGTTGGTCCTCGAACGTGGATTTGCCTGGCTAAGCGACGAAAAGGGTGTGGCAATAAGCTCTGTGAACCAAACAAAAGTTGGCCAATCGGTTCAAGCCACTTTGGCAGATGGCCTCGTTGATCTTTCGGTCGTACGCACCAAGCAATAAAAAAAGCACTGGTAAAACCAGTGCTTTTGGTAAGAAAACCCTTAAATGGGCAGCCTTATTTTTTTATCAAAGCCCACCGTTTTGCTGAGCCACCATCATGAAAAGCATGGGGATAGACAGCATGGTGTTGATGCGGGATGTCTGCATAGCGGTTTTCGCAGCAGCAGCTTTGGCTTCTGGCGTAACTTCTACCATTCCAAGGGCTTTCTGTTGGTTCGGCCAAATGATGAACCAAACATTGAAAGCCATAACTAAGGCAATCCACATACCAATACCGATCGCTAAGAAAGGCGGGGTAAGGGTAAGCGCTTGTCCGATGTAGCCATTCATCCACGCAACTAGTACGCCGGTGGCAACTGTCGCCAATGCCGCATAACGGAACCAGAACAAGGCCGCAGGGGCAATTACTTTACCAATGGCTGGCTTTTGCTCATCTGGAATTTTCGGCATGGAGGGTATTTGTACAAAGTTGAAATACCAAAGCAGACCGATCCACATCACGCCAGACACCACGTGCAACCAGCGCATGACAAATGCTCCCCATGCGTGGTCATACACAGTTGGCTGTCCAGCCAGCAACACAATGATGATGAGCAGGACAAAACCCGCTATCACTGTGTAGAGCAAAGATTTCAAAATGTTGCCTATCATGTCATTTCCTTAGTTAAATGAATCAAATAATTCTAGCTGAGCGCATGAAAAACCTGCCGCTGCCACCGGTTCTTATGGTTTGAAAGGCAAGCCGACCAGCTTATTTCCGGCTTTAAACCCCTTTTTAGCAAACCAGCCTTGGTGCATTTCCAGCACAAACCGCACGGGCTTCGTGGAGCAGTGGGAATCTGTGGACTGGGGCTTCATATCGGCCAAGTTGACGATGGTTCCGTCATCCGCCACAAAAGCGGCGGTGAGTGGTAGCAGGGTGTTTTTCATCCAAAAGCACTGGGTGCTGGGTTGCTCGAACACAAACAACATGCCTTCGTGCGCAGGCATTTCACTGCGAAACATCAGGCCAATGCTGCGCTGATCAGGCGTTTGGGCGACTTGGGTGTCGATTTGGTACATGCCCAATTGCAGCTTGATGCGCGGTAATTGCGTCTGTGGTTGGTCTTGTGCACCAGAAACTACGCACCAAAATAAGAAAAAGGCAGTCGATAAAAGGCGTCTCATTACCCCACTGTAAAGCAAACCCCACGCTGAATTGCCAACGCAAGACCTTCGCCATGCCAAAACCCTATGCAAATTCGGATTTTTCGGATTTTCCCCCGATAGAATGAACCAATGGCAACCAAGAATCCGACCCCGAAAGTTCAACTTCCCGACCGAGATGACGGCAATTCTGTCGTTTTAGAAAGACGTACCCAACGGACCAAACCGCCTCAAATGTTTCAGGTGCTGATGCTCAACGACGATTTCACCCCGATGGAGTTCGTGGTGATGGTTTTGCAGGAGTTTTTCAGCAAAGACCGTGAAAGTGCCACCCAAATCATGCTCAAAATTCATTTGGACGGCAAAGGCGTCTGTGGCGTCTATAGCAAAGACGTAGCCGCCACCAAGGTCGATCAGGTGCTAGAAGCCGCCAGAAAGTCTGGCCACCCCCTCCAATGTGTTGCAGAACCCATTGAATAACCCCATTCCATTTCCATATACAGTTAAACCACCGTTGCAAGCACAAAGGAATACACATGATTGCCCAAGAACTTGAAGTCAGCTTGCATATGGCCTTTGTAGAGGCCCGTCAACAAAGACACGAATTCATCACCGTCGAGCACCTTTTGCTGGCGCTGTTAGACAACCCCAGCGCCGCTGAGGTGTTGCGCGCTTGCTCCGCCAATATTGACGATTTGCGTAAGTCTTTGGCCAACTTCATCAAAGACAACACCCCGCAAGTTGCCGGAACTGAGGAAGTTGATACACAGCCCACTTTGGGCTTTCAACGCGTTATCCAGCGCGCCATCATGCATGTCCAATCGACTGGCAACGGCAAAAAAGAAGTGACTGGCGCGAATGTGCTGGTTGCTATTTTTGGTGAGAAAGACTCACATGCTGTTTACTATTTGCACCAGCAAGGCGTGACCCGCTTGGACGTGGTCAATTTCATTGCCCACGGCATCAAAAAGAGCGATCCCCCTGAAGCTACCAAGGGTCCAGAAACAAACCAAAGCGAGCAAGAAGAGGGCGCAGCCACCGAAAAGAACGAAAAAGCTTCTCCTCTTGAGCAATTCACCCAAAATCTCAACCAACTCGCCAAAGACGGAAAGATCGATCCGCTTATTGGCCGCGAATACGAGGTAGAGCGCACCATCCAAATCTTGTGCCGTAGACGCAAAAATAACCCGCTGTTAGTGGGTGAAGCAGGCGTTGGTAAAACTGCGATTGCTGAAGGCTTAGCCTGGCGCATCACCCAAAAAGACGTGCCTGAAATCTTGTCCGAGGCCATTGTGTATTCCCTAGACATGGGTGCATTGCTAGCAGGCACTAAATACCGCGGCGATTTCGAGCAACGCCTCAAAGGCGTGATCAAGTCTTTGCAGGGCAAACCCAATGCTATTTTGTTTATTGACGAAATCCACACTTTGATTGGCGCTGGCGCTGCGTCGGGCGGCACATTGGACGCCTCGAATTTGCTCAAGCCCGCGCTCTCTAGCGGTCAGTTGAAGTGCATTGGCGCGACCACCTTCACCGAATACCGTGGCATTTTTGAGAAAGATGCCGCTCTTTCACGTCGTTTCCAAAAGATCGATGTGGTGGAGCCCACTATCGAGCAAACGGTTGATATTCTCAAAGGACTCAAGTCGCGCTTTGAAGAGCACCACAACGTCAAATACGCAGTAGCTGCGTTGCAAGCCGCTGCTGAACTCAGCGCCAAGTACATCAATGACCGCCATTTGCCAGATAAGGCCATTGATGTAATCGACGAAGCCGGCGCCGCCCAACGCATCTTGCCCCCTTCCAAGCGCAAAAAAACCATCAGCAAGTTGGAGATCGAAGACATCGTCGCCAAGATCGCGCGCATTCCGCCAGCCAACGTTTCCAACGATGACCGCGGCAAACTGCAAACCTTGGAGCGAGATCTCAAGAGCGTAGTGTTTGGCCAAGACAAAGCCTTGGAAGTACTGGCCTCTGCGGTCAAGATGGCACGATCTGGCTTGGGCAAAAACGACAAACCAATTGGCGCATTCTTGTTCAGCGGCCCCACAGGCGTTGGCAAAACCGAAGCGGCCAAGCAATTGGCCTACATCATGGGCATCGATCTGATTCGCTTTGACATGTCTGAATACATGGAGCGCCATGCCGTGAGCCGATTGATCGGCGCGCCTCCCGGCTATGTAGGCTTTGACCAAGGCGGCTTGTTAACCGAAGCCGTCACTAAAAAGCCGCATTGCGTGCTGTTGTTAGACGAAATTGAAAAAGCCCACCCAGACATCTTCAACGTCTTGCTGCAAGTGATGGACCACGGCACATTGACCGACAACAACGGCCGTAAAGCCGATTTCCGTAACGTGATCGTCATTATGACTACCAATGCGGGCGCCGAAACCATGAACAAAGCCACCATCGGCTTTACCAACCCACGCCAAGCAGGCGACGAGATGGCCGATATCAAGCGTTTGTTCACGCCTGAGTTCCGCAACCGTTTAGACGCCATCGTTGGCTTCCAAGCTTTGGATGAACTCATCATCATGCGGGTCGTCGACAAGTTCTTGTTGCAGCTGGAAACCCAGTTGGCAGAGAAGAAGGTCGACGTCACTTTCAGCGACGCCTTGCGCAAGCATTTGGCGAAGAAAGGCTTTGACCCACTCATGGGCGCACGTCCTATGCAACGCCTCATCCAAGACACAATTCGCAAAGCTTTGGCCGACGAGTTGTTGTTTGGCCGTTTGACCGAAGGCGGTCGCTTGTCGGTCGACATCGACGACAAAGACGAGGTCTTGCTTGATATTCAGCCATTGCCGAAAAAAGACAAAACAACCAAATCGGAGCCCAATTCTTCTGAAGAAACTGCGGCTGGCTAACAAAAGGAATTCAAGTGGCAGGCCACAGTAAATGGGCGAACATCCAGCACCGAAAAGGTCGCCAAGACGAAAAAAGAGGGCGCATTTGGACGCGCCTAATTCGAGAAATCATGGTCGCTGCCCGTTTGGGTGGCGCCGATCTAGACACCAACCCGCGTCTGCGTTTAGCGGTTGAAAAAGCCAAAGCTGCCAACATGCCGGCAGACAACATCAAACGCAATATCGACAAAGCCACCGGTAATCTCGAAGGCGTGCATTACGAAGAAATTCGTTACGAGGGTTATGGCATCGGCGGTGTTGCCATCATGCTCGACACCATGACAGATAACAAGGTGCGCACCGTGGCTGAAGTGCGTCATGCTTTGAGTAAACATGGCGGAAATATGGGCACTGAGGGAAGTGTGTCTTTCCAATTCAAACACTGTGGCCAATTGATATTTGCGCCAGGGAGTGACGAAAACAAGATCATGGAAGTAGCGTTGGATAACGGCGCTGACGATGTGATCACCGGAGACGACGGTGCGATAGAAGTCCTCACCCCGCCTGCAGCATTTGAGCAAGTCAAAAATGCGCTCTCTGCCGCAGGGTTGAATGCTGAACTCGCCGAGGTCACCTTCCGACCTGAGAACACCATCGAGATCGAGGGCGATGACGCCGTCAAAATGCAAAAAATCTTGGATGTCTTGGAAGATTTAGACGACGTGCAAGAGATTTATCACAACGCAGCTCTATGAATATTTTGGTGATTGGCGGCGGTGGACGTGAACACGCGCTGGCTTGGAAGTTAGCCCAGTCGCACAAAGTCCAGGCCATTTATGTGGCTCCTGGCAATGCGGGAACCGCTAGAGACAAGCGTTTGCAAAATGTTCCCATCACAGACGTTCACCAACTCTGTGCTTTTGCCATTGAAAAAAACATCGGCCTGACCGTGGTCGGTCCAGAAGTTCCCTTGGCTGCTGGCGTGGTTGATGTATTTCGTGACAAAGGCCTACGCATCTTTGGTCCAACACAAGCTGCCGCCCAATTAGAAAGTTCCAAGGCTTTTAGCAAAGCCTTTATGCAACGGCATCACATTCCTACTGCCGAATTTGAAACATTCACCGATGCCGATGCGGCGCACCGATACATTGATGCCAAAGGCGCACCCATCGTCGTCAAGGCCGATGGACTAGCTGCAGGAAAGGGTGTTGTTGTAGCCATGACTCCGCAAGAGGCCCACGAAGCCGTTGACTTCATGTTGTTAGACAACAAACTAGGCGTTAGCCACAACGCGGGTGGTGCGCGCGTGGTGATTGAAGAGTTTTTAGATGGCGAAGAAGCCAGCTTCATCGTCATGTGCGATGGCAAAACGGTTTTGCCACTCGCCACCAGCCAAGACCACAAAAGGTTGCAAGATGCTGACCTTGGTCCCAACACAGGCGGTATGGGAGCCTATTCACCAGCACCCGTAGTCACCCCGCAAGTCCATTCGCGGGTGATGCGCGAGATCATCATGCCAACCATTAAAGGCATGGAGCAAGACGGGATACCTTTCACAGGCTTTTTGTACGCTGGCTTGATGATCGATAAAGCAGGGCATGTCAAAACACTAGAGTTCAATTGCCGAATGGGTGACCCCGAGACCCAGCCCATCATGATGCGTTTGAAGTCTGATTTGGTAGACGTCTTAATGGCCGCAACCGAAACCCAACCTACAACACCGCTACAAGACATCGAGCTGCAATGGGACAGGCAAAGTGCAGTCGGCGTGGTGATGGCTTCGCATGGCTATCCTGCGTCCTCTAGTTCAGGCGATGTGATTTCGGGTTTGCCTGCAGATGGTGAAGACGCCATGGTGTTTCATGCTGCAACCAAATTAGAAGGTAGCCATGTCGTGACATCGGGTGGTCGTGTCTTGTGTGTCTGCGCTTTGGGTGGTACTTTGAAGTTAGCCCAGCAAAAGGCATATGACGCCCTCAACCACATCCAATTTGATGGCATGCAATTCAGGCGTGACATTGGTTACCGTGCCATCCAGCGATAAATTTCCCGTTCAATTCAAGGGAAGTGGATTTGCTCGCAGGGCATTGCGGCTATTCGGTTGGCAATATGTTTTTTCTGGTTTACCTAGTCAACAAGGTGTGATCATTGGCTATCCGCACACCAGTAATTGGGACTTTATTGTGATGGTGCTGGTGAAGTGGGCCACAGGACTTCAAATTCAATTTCTTGCCAAACAAAGTTTGTTCAATTACCCCATATTTAGTCCATGGTTGAGACAACTTGGTGGTATTCCCATAGACCGGTCCTCTCAGCACGGTGTTGTCGGCGATATGTTGGCCCTCTTTGCGAAAGCTAAAGAAGAAGGGACTTACCTTTGGTTAGCGCTCTCCCCTGAAGGCACTCGTAAATTCACCCATGGTTGGCGTAGCGGGTTTTACCAACTCGCATTGCAAGCCGAGGTCCCTTTGTGCACCGTACGTATCGATTACGGTAACAAGATGGTGGATTTTTCTACCTGTATGCGTTTAACTGGAAATGAGGCTGCTGATTACAAATCGCTCGCAAAAGCTTTTGAAGGAGCAAAAGGCTTCCATGCGCAACAAGCAGCACCCATACAGCCCATCAAAACCTCCTCGTCGATTGGTACAACGCAAACGCCATGAGCCAAAACGAAGCTATCGAGCGTTTGGGCATCTTCGGGGGGTCTTTTGATCCGCCACACCAGGCCCATGTCACACTGGCACTTCGTGCAATTGAGCAACTGCATTTAGACCGATTGCTGGTGATTCCTACTGGAGACGCTTGGCATAAAGCCCGAGACCTGACCTTGGCGCCACACCGGCTCGCCATGACCAGACTAGCTTTTGCGGACGTACCCAAGGTAGTGGTCGATTCCAGAGAGATTGATCGACATGGCTCGACATTTACCTTCGATACGCTAGAAGAAATGGCGCGAGACTACCCCTTTGCGAAGCTTTTTTTATGTATAGGGGGTGATCAAGCACATGCGTTTACAACCTGGCACCGCTGGAAAGATATTTTGAACCGTGTTACCTTGGTAGTTGCATTTAGGCCGGAGGACAAATCTGGCACTCACTCTGTGGACGACGCACAGTGGCACAATGGCCTACCTGCTGGTGCAATTCGTTTGGAGATGCCCAGCTTAGCGATAAGCGCGACAGATATTCGATTGCAACTTGCGCAGTCCGACGCATTTCCTAGTGCATTACCTATTGGTGTGTGCGAATACATCCAACAACACAGCCTATATAAAAACGACCGATGAACGATACAGCCGCCAAAAAAGATGTCCAAAAGCTACAACGCACGGTTGTAGATTCTTTAGAAGACGTTAAAGCCCAAGAACTTGTGGTTTTTGATACCGAACATATCTCCTCACTTTTCGAGCGTGTCGTTATCGCCAGCGGTACTTCCAATCGCCAGACCAAAGCCTTAGCTGCCAGCGTGCGTGACAAAGTGCGTGAGGCCGGTTTCCCCAAGCCACGTATTGAGGGTGAAGACAACGGCGAATGGATCATTGTGGATTGCGGTGCTGTCGTGGTGCACATCATGCAACCCACCATACGCCAGTACTACAACTTGGAAGAAATTTGGGGCGAAAAACCTGTTCGATCTAAATTGGGAGCTGCTAAACCTGCATCGCCTAAGACGGTTGCTGTTAAAACCTCAAGCAAGTCTTCGAAAGCACCTGCAAAGAAAACTGCACCTAAAGTCGCTGCTAGTAAAACCAGTGCTAAAAAAGCCCCCGCTAAAAAGACCGCTACCCGCCAGAGATGAAGCTATGGGTCGTTGCAGTAGGTCAGCGCGTCCCAGCATGGGCCCAAAGTGCTTGGGACGATTACGCTAAACGATTTCCTGCAGAAATGCGGGTTGAACTCAAAGCAGTTAAAACCGAACCTCGCGCTAGTAAAAGCTTAGAGACTATCTACACCGCTGAAAAAGAACGTATCCAAGCTGCAATTCCTAAGGGTTCCCGCATAGTTGCATTAGACGAACGCGGAACTGCGGTGACAACCGCGGCCTTGGCTAGCAAACTCGCCCAGTGGCAATTAGATGCCCATGACGTGGCTTTTGTTATTGGTGGTCCCGATGGACTAGACCCCGCTTTCAAACAAGCCGCGCATGAGCGCTTGCGGTTGTCTGATCTGACATTACCTCACGCCATGGTGCGCGTATTGTTGGTTGAGCAGTTGTACCGGGCCTGGTCTATGCACACCAACCATCCTTACCACCGCGAATAAAACGCTATGACACGCCACAGTTTTGTTTATTTAGCGTCGCAAAGCCCACGTCGCAAACAATTGTTAGAGCAATTAGGCGTCAAGTTTGAATTGTTATTGCCAGACGCTAGCGAAGACGCTGAGGCATTAGAAGTTGTGCGTCCAAATGAAAAACCTCGTACCTATGTACAACGTGTCACAGCTTTAAAACTAGAGGCTGCATTACAACGATTGAAGAACAGAGGCTTAACCCCAGCACCTGTTTTGTGTTCAGACACTACCGTTGCTATTGGTAACACAATTTTTGCAAAACCAGATAACGCAGAGCATGCCAAAGAGATGTTGAGACAATTGAGCGGGCAAACCCACCGTGTGCTAACTGCTGTTTCCATTGGAACAATGCGTAAACAATCTCGTGCATTGAGCATTTCGCAAGTGCGATTTGCTGATTTATCCAAGCAAGACATTGACCGATATGTTGCTAGCCAAGAACCCCTAGGTAAAGCCGGCTCTTACGCGATTCAAGGTAAGGCCGCCGCGTTTATTTCACATATTAGCGGCAACTATTCTGGAATCATGGGTTTGCCTATGTTCGAAACAGCGCATTTATTGCGAGAATTCGGTTTTACGGTTTAACTTAAGCCACATTTACCATGCAACAAGACATATTGATCAATTGGTCGCCGCAAGAAACGCGGGTGGCGGTTGTCGAGACTGGCGCACTTCAAGAAATGCATGTGGAGCGCTCGCTTGAGCGAGGTTTAGTGGGTAATGTCTACATTGGCAAAGTCGCACGTGTTTTGCCGGGCATGCAATCCGCCTTTATCGATATTGGCTTAGAGAGAGCGGCTTTCTTGCACGTGGCCGATTTGATGAGCAGCGTTGCCGCTCGCCATGCAGATTCTGACCAGTCCAATCCACCGCCTATATTACCGATTGAGAAACAGGTATTTGAAGGTCAATCTTTGATGGTGCAAGTCATCAAAGACCCGATTGGCACCAAGGGCGCGCGCTTGTCCTCGCAAATCAGCATTGCAGGTCGGTTACTGGTGTTTCTTCCGCAGGACCAACACATTGGTGTGTCGCAAAAAATCCCTCTGGAACAACGTGAAATTTTGCGTGCAAGACTACAGAAGCTTGCTACTGACAATTCCAACCAAGGCGATTCCGGCGGTTTTATTTTGCGCACCAACGGTGAAGACGCCAGTGACGCCGAGTTAAGTGAAGACATCCGTTATTTGCGCAAAATGTGGGGGCAAATCAAAGAATCATCTTTACGCTTACCTCCACCATCGTTATTGAGGCAAGACCTCAATTTATTGCAACGTGTTTTACGCGACTTGGTAAATGAGGAAACCCAGACAATTCGCATAGATTCGAGCGAACAATTTACCTTGCTACATGCCTTTGGGTCTGAGTTTATGCCGGCCTCGGTTAGCAAGTTGCAACTGTACAAAGGCGAAAGACCGATTTTTGATCTTTTCAATATCGATGAAGAGATAGCCAAGGCCTTGGGGCGTCGCGTCGATCTTAAATCTGGCGGCTATCTCATAGTGGACCAAACAGAAGCGCTCACCACGGTAGATGTGAATACTGGTGGTTTCGTTGGAGCACGTAATTTCGATGACACAATTTTTAAAACCAATCTAGAAGCTGCTGGAGCCATTGCTAGGCAATTGCGTTTGCGTAACCTGGGTGGCATCGTGATTGCAGATTTCATTGATATGGTGCGAGAAGACCACCGCGAAGCAGTGTTAGAAGAATTTAGAAAACAACTGTCTAAAGATCGCGTTAAAACCCAAGTCAGTGGCTATTCTGCTTTGGGTTTGGTAGAGATGACCCGCAAACG
>Ga0214921_10004764_pt1 | contig 19710 bp, 16 predicted proteins | sample LL1505_MetaG_FD_177992 | JGI IMG/M metagenome (GOLD analysis project Ga0214921, IMG submission 177992) | Freshwater microbial communities from Lake Lanier, Atlanta, Georgia, United States - LL-1505 | ecosystem: Environmental > Aquatic > Freshwater > Lake | place: USA: Georgia | collected...
CGTTCAAAGTGAACGGCAAACAAATCGAAATGTGTCGCACAACAAATGAAAAAACTGTAAAGGATTTTATTAAATGTACGAAACTTCCGGAAAATACGCAAATATGTTTTTTGGATGACCTATTTCATCCCAAAATGAATTATGAAAATGTATATTACATCAAACTAAAAGCTTACAAATATGATTTGCCGTTTGATGAAATAATAAAACGTTTTACCAACAGTGAAATTGGTAAAAAATTATTGAATGACCCGCAAGATTTTCATGATTACATGAACGAAATTTTTAATACTTATAGCTATGTCCCCAAAACAAAAGAAGAACAGGATATTGATAAAATCATTACCAAACAAACGATGCTTTATTTACAAAATTTCTTTCATTCAAAACAACTCACGACGATTCGAAAAAATAGCGGTATATCAATTCCTAAACCAGTTATTAAAAGTAAAAAAACAAATAAAAATATTAGAAATTTGACTTTGAAAAAGAGATGAAAGAGAGAAAACCCAGAACCCTAACTCGTTGTTGTTTCTAACCCGAACAATGTTCTTAATCGAGATTCAATAGGTGATAAATTATTCATTAAATATTTATCTAACGCAGTCGTGGTGAATATGAAAACCGCTGCGGAAAATACAATTTTACGGTCTAATTCGGTAAATTCAACCTTTCTAAATCGGTTAAAACGATACATTAAATACAGACAAATATAAATTTTAATATAATAACTCATGATTGATATATATTCGGGATTTATAATTGTAAACCCGAGAGAAAGTGTAATAACGGAAATCCATGAAAGTATGATAAAAATATTAAATGCGTGGTCTTGAATATAATATAATAATCCTTTTTTTGACATATTATTATATTATAATTATAAAATAATTTTCTTATAGGTTTGATTTTCGATTTTATATGTTACACATTTTTACGAGTCTTAACTCTTTTCCTACGTTTTTTATTGACACGTGATGTGCGTTTTTTGTTTTTACCAGCTTTCCTAGTTTTCTTTTTTCCGCGGATTCTTTTTCGGGTGCGTTTTCCTCCAGGACTGCGTTTTCCTCCAGGACTGCGTTTTCCTCCAGGACTGCGTTTTCCTCCAGTTTCCATTTTTTCTTCTTCAATAGATTCTTCCGCAGGTTCATTAGATTCATCCACCTGTTCAATAGATTCTAACTCAGGCACTGGACCATATATCTCTTCTCCGTTACTAAAATACAATGTTGGATTTTCATCAGTGTCTTCTTTTATTTTATAATGACCATTTTCTTCATCAACCATTACTAATGTTCTACCGTCTTCTAATATAATCTCATTAATCTCATTTGCTTGATTATTAATCTCATTTGCTTGATTATTATCAATAATCGCCTGGTTAATCAAAGTATTTAGTTTTGGATTATTTGGCAATAATTTTTTTGGTGGTATTTTACCACTCTTTGTATTCGTTGTTGTTAAATTATACAATCTATCGGTAATTACTCCAATAATTTCATTTAATTTTTTAAATTTTTGAGCTGTTTTTTTTAACACTACATTTGATAGTTTATTTAAATCTTCAATTACGTTTTCTGTAACCATTGCCTGTTCTGTTGGTGGTGAATATTTTGGATACTTTTTACCTACATATCTAAATATATCAACGGATTGTTGTGATTGAGATGAATCAACATCACTATCAGATAAACTTACGTCTGTTTGAGTTCCACTTTGGCTTACATCATTATCAAATCCATCATAATCAGTGTCGGAAGAATCAGAATCCGTATCAATAATTGATTGACATATAATATTTTGTAATAATTCATCTAATTTAGACACAACAACTGTATTATTATCTGAAATAAATATATTATATTTTTCTGGTATAGTGGTTCCTGAAGTAACTGTTGGCTCTTTATAAGCAATCATTTCAATTAATTCACGTAATATTCTAATAATCGGTCCAGTTTTTACATTATTTACCGCATCTAATTCAATAACTTCAATATCTGTATACATTTGCGCAATTGAACAATTTTTTAGTTTTTCAATATTGTCTTTTCGTTTTTTGTCTTTCTTATCTTTATCTCCAATAATACGAGCTAATTTAAATCCGGGTTTAAGAACTTCATTTACTAATATAAGCATTGCGTCCGGAGTAACACTTGGAGTAAGTAAAACAGGGTATCCCGTTATATTATCTTTTTTATTCTTTTGTTTTTTAGTTACTTGTCCAGTTTCTTCGCTTTCATTTATATCCTCAGATTCATCCATAGTTTCATCATTCGAATTTGTAAAAAATGAGGGTATTTTTAATTTTTCTTGAATAATATAATTATAATATTCTAATTTTGCTGGTTCATTTGAATAATTTTGTCTAACATCGTTGATAATGTCATATATTTTTTTGCGTTTTGTATCTGTTTGGTTTGTATCTGTTTGGATTGTATCTATAAAGGTAAAATAATTATTAGTATCATCTGTCTTTATCATTTCACCTTGTTCATTTGTTAAATATCGAATATCTATAAATTCGCGTGAAAATCTTAATATATCTCTGTTTATCTTGTCACTTAATTCGGGGTCCATTTTAGAAACATTTTTTGGTACCATATCAATCGCAGCAAGAACATAATAATTTTCACTACTCAGGTATTTACTATTATCTACATTTGTTATAAATTCCATATTTTCTTTTTTAACTACATTATTTGTTTTAAATTCCATATATTCATCTTCATCCGTAATAAAATACATTATTTTTTTTAAATTACAGTCAACTGATAACAATGTAACTGGAAATTTATTTTCATTGTTCATTGTTCTCATTGTAAATTTATTATGGTCTCCTTTACCGTTAATTTCAATAATAAATTTGTATGATTTATTTTCAGGACCAAACATGTCAAATTCTATAAAATGTTTTAAATCCGTAAAATATAAAGCACTTTGCAAAAATGCGATTAATAATACAAGCGAACTTATTAATTTATAGATAATTTCGTTTTTATCATTTTCGTTATTCAACCAAAACACATAATCAAGGTCGGCACTTGTTTTAATTTCGGCATAAAGTAAATATCTGAACAAATCACCTCCCGATACAGAAGTATAACCTTTGTCATTTAGAAGTAAATATAAACAAAAAATACTTGATATGAGTCGACTTAATTCACGCAAGCTTGGTAATTTTCTAACAGGGTCTGGTTTATATCGATGGTCACTATTATCAAGCATGTATAAATTTGGATAATAGTCTAATAACTCGGTATCAAAATAAGAATAAAAATCTTTTAAATTTTCATATGTTTCTTCTTCGATTTGTTGTCCATCTTGAGTTATTGGCTTTCTCTCCACAGGACAATCATCTTCAACAACGGATTCTTCTGTTTGTATAACAGGTTCGGTTATGATTTGATTGTTGTCACCATTACCACCATAATAATAGATCGGTTTTTTAGTTTGTTTCTCCATATTTTTTGAAATAACTGTAACTTTCGCATTAGATACGGTAGCGGCCCATTCTATTATTTGAAAAATTCTTGATTTTATTTCATCTAAATGAACAGGGTACGTTAAATAAAATGGGTAAATATCATCTTTTATTAAAAGAAATAATTTCATTATACCGTGTTGAAGCGTTTTATCTTGTTTCGTCGTTTCATCATCAAACATTATATTATTTAAATCTAGTTGATTTTCAAATGTATATTTTAAGGCATTCCCTCTTGCAATCGCAAAAGGTAATATATTACGTGGTAAAAATTTCAATAGGGGAAGAAGTGTCACCAAATAGTTGATATTAAAAATATAATATTTGGATTCATTTTCAGAATATTCAGTTAGAAAATTCGGTTTAATATACGAATCGTATAATTTTTCATTCACTTCACATGTAACAAAAGTAAATAATATTATTTTGCCTTTTGTTTTGATATGATTTAAAAATTTATCATCACGAGTATCCCCATTATTCCATTTAATAACAATATTGTGACTTACATGTTTATAAAATAATATATCAGGATGTTTGTTTTTAAAGTTAAAATGCTCAATTGTTTCGAGTTCTACCGTAAAGTCATTTTGTTCGATATAACTTTTAAGAGAAGCTTTACTAATATAAACCATGATAGATGATGTTATAGGTTTCACAAATTCATCATCTTTATTTATCAAATAATATTCTCTATGATTGTTTAACGCTTCAATGTAATATGAATTTTTTGTATTATTGTTTTGTTGTTCAGGTGACAACGATAAAGAATCTGGAATTATTTCACTTTGTAATTTTTCTATATAACCAGGAATATTGGGTGCGATTTCATTCATAAATGGTTTCTTCCAGGATAATTCAACAACTTTATCATCATTCTTGATGAAGTCGATTTCAGATTTGATGAATTCGTTTTCATATATAAATTCATTTACTTTTTGTAAATACGCTCTAAGATTATCCATATCATTTGAAAAATTGGCATCTGGTAAAATATTATAGTCACTATCTTCATTTAATCTATTTTCTTGATTATTTTCTTCATTATTTTCTTGTTCAGGTTCAGGTTCAGGTTCATTTATAATTTTATTATTCGCATCTATTTTATCAATATCTATATCTTCAGGTTCATTGTCCATTATTTTATTCACTAATATATGTGTCTATAATAATATTACTAAAATACATTTATTATAAATAAAAATTAAAAATTTAAATAGTAAAATATTATATATAACAAATATATAATGAGTCAATTAAATTATGGTGAAGTATCTTCTTCGCAAAGAGTAGATTCAGCGAATTTAAGAATATATGAAAGAAATATTCCATCTCAAATATTACAACCATATTTGAGTGTAAGACCCGTCATGACTAAATATTCCCTTATGCCTATTGTTGACCCTCGCGCTCCTATTAATGTCCCTATGGAACAATTACCTATTTACAATAGTGAAAAAGTATTTAATCCAGGAAATGCCACTGCGCCATGGTCTGGTTACGCCTCGAATGTTAATGTAGAGTCAGACTTACAAAACCGGATTTTTGCCCTACAAAAATGCAGTCAAGCAGTCTATGTTCCTAGTAGTGACAGCGATTTATATAAATTCGGTTTTAAACCAAACAATGAAACGGCACAACCTTTCCCAAATTTATTCAAAAATGAACATTTTAGCGATTTCAATCCTAATCCAGAAAATATCGGTCATGGTGTCTTCTTAAATTCTACTCGTCAACAGTTGAAAACGGTGGGTGACCTATATGCGAACAAAGATGTTTATAATTGTGTAAATAATTTGATTGAACAAAAAAACCCTCAAAAAGATGTGAAACCTCCCAATAGTAAGCCTACACCAAATAGTAAACCTACTACAAATACTAAATAATACATTTACGATTTATAATATATTTATTAAGCTATATAATATATTATAAATGGCAGAACAACCTCCGGAAAATCACAATCAAAACCAAAATAATGTAAAAAGCTATAACCAATTTAACTATGTAGACCAGCTTACACTGGAATGTCTTATGAATAAAGACCAATATTCTTTACACATGAAAAAACCCACTACTTCTAAAAAAATCAACAATAGCGACCGTAAATTCTACAAGAAACGAATATATGATTTAACAAAACAATTACTAAATAATCAACCCACTGAAAAAATGTTTCCGGATGTTGTATTTTCTTTTGAATCCTATATTAAGGCGTGTATTGACTATTTTAAAGTTCTGGATAAAAGCGATATACTACAACAAGATTACCAAGATATTCCGGGGGAAGAAAGTTTTCCAGCAGAATTAAATACAGACCATATAAGTACACCACAAGATGCTGACCAATTAATGTTACGTTCCATTAAAATACAAGAACCAAACGCTCTTGAAAAATTGGTGAAACGGACAAGCACAAAACTGAAAAAGCCAATGATTTTACCAAGAGAAAAAGATATTAATTTAAAAGACCCCAATTTAAAGAATAAAGGAATTCGTAAAAAGAATAATATCAATAATAAATATGAAGACGAAAAAAAATAATAAATATAGAAAAAGTGGAAAAGGAAGAAAAGAGAGAAAATACAAAAAAGGGGGAAGCAAAAATAAAACACAAAAAATACAAAAAATACATAAAAAAATAGTTGGGCCTGTTTTAGAAAAACAACAAATGAAAGTCAAATGCGCCCCCAAGGCTGATAAAGAACAAAAAGATTATACATGTTATGACGATGAAGCACTTTATAAATTAAAAGAATTATGGAACGCTCGACACCCAGACACATTAATCAAAACCAACGACACCAAACAAATATGGAATGAATTGAATAATTATTTGAAAAGTTCCTGTAATAAAGAGTCGTGTTGGTTAGAACAAAAATTCGTGGACACAAAGGTAGCGCGAGATTTAGAAACCGAATCTTTTGCTCCCGAATCGCCAAAAGAATGGAAAATCAACCCGAATGAGTGGCTATCTAGTGTGGATATTATAAATGTTATGAAACAGTACGAAAAAGCATATAAATGTTTTGATTTTATTGGACCATCACCGATAGATTATGACACCCATGAATTATACGGTGAATGTGTGTGGGAGGAGTTGTGTCATTTCAATTTGGAAGACGAAATCAAAAAAGGTCGTTTTAAAATAGGTATTATTTTTAATTTAGACCCGCATTACAAAGGTGGTTCACATTGGGTCTCGATGTTTATTAATATTAAAAAGGCGCAAATATTTTATTTTGATAGCGCAGGTGATGCGATTCCAAGGCAAATTAAAAAATTTGTAAATACTGTAAAAAAACAAGGAATGGCGCTACCTGCTGGAGAAAAAATCGATTTCAAATTTGACCAAAATTATCCAGTAGAACATCAATATGGGGATACTGAATGCGGAGTTTATGCGATTTATTTTATTGTTCACATGTTGGAAGATAAGCATACCACGGATTATTTTAAAACCCACATATTAAAAGATGAATATATGGAGAAATTTAGAAAGGTGTATTTTAACGAGGACTTGTAACATTTTATATATTTATTTTGGAACTACCAGTTTTATTTCTAATATATTCTATACAATCTTCTATTGAATAATTAGTGCTATATAACTGATATTTTTTTGTTAATAAACTAAATACACTTTGGTCATGACGATGTTCAATAAAACAATCTAAATTTTGTGAGGTTGATGGAGAATCGTCTATATTATGGTAATCACAACACAAATCATACCACAACTTTATTAAAATACGTGTTTTTTCACATATTAAAAATAATAACGCACCTGCTTGATGTTGTGATGTGTCTAAATATTTATTTTCTAATAAATTCAATAATAATATTAAATCCATTTTATTATATTCCTTTTCTAATGCGGTTTTTGAGCCAATTATATATTCTGTTTTTACCAATTCCATATAATTTATAATTTTATCTTTTTTTCTAATATCAATTTCACAACCACAATCAGCATATAATAATACATCACCATCATGAAGTTGTTCTATTGTTTTTTTTATTATATATGATTTCCATATCCAATAACCATATCCTCTTGTATTATTTTCAATAAAATTTTTGTGTTGGGTCCAAAATACATTGTCATTTTTTAAATAATCATCTGTATATGATATTATTTTATCGAATATACATAAATTATTTGCTTGTTTTATTAATCTATCACTCGCATCATAATAATTTGTGTTTCCAGCACTAAATGTTATAAAATATTTTTTATTCATTATATATAAATTAATTATTATAGTATTTAAATATTTTTATTCATTAATAATAATATAATGAATAAAACAATAATTCTTGCCTGGACACATAAAACATCAAATTTAGAAACAACCGATATAGAAAATTTTTGGGGGTTAGGAGATATTATTAGAGGAACAATCAAAATGTATTTTTTATCAAAAAAAATGAATTTTAATTTAATTGTTGACATTCAAAATCATCCAATTTCACAATTTTTAAAAATACAAACACATGAATATAGTAATTTAATATTAGAAAATAAAAACAATATAGAATTTATATTTCCAGGAAATGTAGAAACGTATATTAATAATAATAATAGAAATATTTTATTTTTTTTTACAAACGACCATTATACTCAAGATATAACTAATGATTGTAAAGATTTTATTAAAAATTTATTAACACCAAATGATGAATTTAAAATTTTTTTTGATAATAAAATAAAAGAACTACCATTTAAAATATTTAATATAATACATTTTAGATTAGGGGATGGCGAAATGGTAAGAAATGAAAATATCTCAATGTCATTATTTGATATAAATTATAATAATTTAATAAATAATCATGATGAGAATGATGTATTAATAAGTGATTCAATACATTTTAAAAAATATATTAAAGATAAAATTGATATTTTTATGTTTGATACAAAAGTTGGTCATTTTGGATTTCATAAAGATGATAAGTTATTAAAAGATACTTTATTTGAATTTTTTATAATAAGTAAAGCAACAAAAATAAAGTCTTTTTCGGTTTATTCATGGAAATCTGGTTTTGTTAAAATTATAAGTGAAATATATAATATTCCAATTGTTACATAAAATAACATTATATAAACATTATATCAACATTATAATATAATAATTATAATATGATAATTATAATATAAAGATTAAAATATAGTTATTGTAATAATTTTATGAAAATTACTATTTTCGGTTCGTGTAGACAAGACTCATTATATAATGATTATGAAATAACAAAAATAAAAAATGATATATCATATCCACATTATACAAAAGAGGTAATAGAAATAATAAATTTTATAAAATATAATACAATTCAACCAGAAGATACAACAAATATATTTAGAACACCTATAATGAATCAAAAGCCAATTTATTCAAATAATTATAAAAATGATTTTGATACGACTGATGTATTTATAATTGAAATCTCAAGTAAATTATGTTATGAATATAACAATAACTATGTTCATCATATTATATACGATATGGATGAATATATAAATAATGAGGTTAAAAATAATATTTTAAAAAGAATACAGACCGATGAAGAAATCGAAAATGATATAGTTAAAATAAAAAAAGAATTAGAACATTCCAAAATTATAATTGTAGGACACATTGTTACGTATGAGAAAGGAGAAAGATATAATTTGATTAAATTACTTGAACAAATATGTGCGAAACATAATATTTTATTTATAAATCCTGTAAAAGAATTTAATAAAAGAGGATACGACATTAATAATATGACTCTTCAAGAAGATAAAATAATGCATTACAATGAAACAGGACATAATGTAATAAAAACAATATATAAAGAATACATTAATTATCTATTAAGTGATGTTAATTATTTAATTGTATATAATTCAAATTTAAATAAAGTAAGAATTGGTTTGAATAGTGGTAGTATCGAAAGTAATAATATAGATGACGGAGGTTATGTAATATTAGATGGATTGGATTATAATTTATTATTATCATGTGGAATTTCTAATGATATACGATTCGAAAATAAATTTTTAGACAAATATAATAATATAAAATGTTATGCGTTTGATGGAACTATTAATTCTTTACCCGATGAAAATTTTAATAAAAATATTAATTTTATAAAAAAAAATATCACGAATACTAATACAATTGATACAACTAATTTATTAGATATAATTGATAATAATGATAATATATTTTTAAAAATGGATATAGAAACAAATGAATTTCAATGGTTGGAAATAGTTAATACTGAACAATTATTAAAATTTAAACAAATAGTTATTGAATTTCATTTTGTATTTCAAGAAAGTAATTTTGTTGATGATTTATTTAGTAAGTTATCATTCCCCATAAGTGTTGAAAGACGAATAAATTGTTTAAAAAAACTTGCGAATACACATTATTTATTACATTTTCATCCAAATAATTGTTGTGGAACTATATTTTATAATGGTATTGAAATTCCAAATGTATTTGAATGCACATATGTTAGGAAAGACTTATGTAATGATATTACAGTTAGTAATAAACAAATTCCTGATAAACTTTTAGATATAAAAAATACGAATAATACAGATATTTATTTATCTGGATTTCCATTTTCATTTTAATAAAATAACAAAAAACAATATATAAATAAATCACACTATTTATATATTATATATTCACTTGAAATAAAATGTCGACATCATTTATCACGAATGAAAATATTGATTTATTATGGGAAATTATTTTAGAAGAAGAATTTATTAGAAAAGTTGTGTCACGAGAGAAAATTGTAGAATTCCGCAATTATTTTATTGTTCAAATAAAGGAATTTCAAAATGCCACCGCAAAACTAAATATACCATTGGTTCAATTGAATAAACAGTTTATAACTAATTTTATTATGGTAATGAGGTCGCAACAACCACAACCTCCTGTACCGCCACCCAACCAAAATAAACAATTATATACATCACAAGAAATACAAGCTGAAAGAAAAATTCAATTCGAAAATGATTTAACCAAAAAACAGAATGAATTTACCCGCGGTATGTCGGTGCCTGTGCCAGAAATTCCCAAATTCAGCGAGGATTTAGATAAACCAATCGGGAGTGCCATGGATGAATTGATTGCCAAAACCTTGGCTGAAAGAAACTATGACATACAACAAATACAACGACAAATGCCGGGTCCTCCACCTCAACAAAAAACACAGCAAACACAACAGCAAATCAAATATATTAAAATTGGTGAAGAACTAAAAGGTCCAGTAATGACACCGATTGATGTAACTGATGTATTTGATAGGATACCTGTAACTGAAAAAACAACGGGACCGGTAAAAAATGTATCATGGGGCGAAAATGAATATCAAGAATACAATTCAGGTCAACAACAAATTCAAGATGATAACGGGTTTAATCATTTGTTTTCAAAATTAAAAAAGACGACATCACAAAGTCAAGAACAACAAGATATACAAGATTTAAAAATGTCGGTAAGTGAAATTCAAAAACAAATGACGAGTATTCATGAAAAAATAGAAATTCTTTTGAATAGAATAAAATAAATAATATAAATATATTTCATATTATAATATAATTAGTATATATTACAATAAAAAACCAAATGTTTATTTCGCGTTTCTTATATATATATATTATATACAACATATTTTGGTTATATGTTACATATATAATAATCACTGCGGGATGTAAACATAAGACCCAAAAAAAACACAGAATAGATAATAAAAACATAAAATATATAAAATACAATTATATTACCAACAAAGACACCGTTTGGAATCATGGTGAAGTCGCATGGGAAACCGGATGGGAAAAAGAAAAAACGGAACTCCAGACACAACCATTATTTATCGTGGAATATGATTATTCGTCCTCGAATATGGAATTGAAAAATCAAAACAAATGCGACGAGACTATACAAAATCAAAAAATATATTTGAACGCGTCTTTTTTTGGATTCTTGAAAATATTTTACGAAGAATTTTTACGGAGGGACAATTTTATTATTCAATTTGAAAACATCGAACAATCATTATATAATTCGGTGTTTTTATTATTTTCGCTTTTCATGAATATTGGTTACAAACAAAGCAAGAAACTAGAGATTCTTGCCCTTTCAAGCAATAGTATTAGCAATAGTAATAGCGGAATGAATGATTCGCGTTATTTGAATCAATATATGAAAATAAAAAAGAATTCAATGAGCTTTTTTTTGGTGGTATTTTATATTTTTATCAAAAACGTCGGTATAGCCGAATGATTTTTAAATCTTTTTCACCACTTTTTGTCCCTTGCTATTTGTTTCAACAGTACCAACCATGACTGGTTCAAACCCAGGTTTTTCAAGTGCCTGAAAGTAACTATCGTAATCATATAAATTACCAAGTCGTTCATTCATTTTACGATAAATATATTTTTTACCACTAATAGTAACCTCTACACCTTTCCATTCAACCAATGTTTTATTCATTTTCGCTACAGTATCGCTTTGTTCCAACAATATAGATGGATTATATGAAAATGTAGTCGGGTTTGTTTCACCAAATTGAATACAATGTAGATTCTCTTTTGAACCGCGTTTGGAATAAACCGCGCAATCAATGGATGATTCTTTAATAGCCGTTAATAATTGATTTGTAACTTCTTCTTTAATAGTGGAAATTTCAAATAATGCTTCATCACTCGTGAGTGGTATATATGCCATTTTATCTTTTCCTTCTTTACCCTCTTTTCCGGCTTCTACGACCTTGTATTGTCTTTTACTCAAATCTTTGTTCTTCAATTCAATCGACAAATCGCTATCTATTTGTGATTTGGTAAACGTCATCAAATATACAAAAACTTCTACGGTTTGTAGTTTTTCAGGCAGGTCTTTATGACTACAAATACGACGCGCTCTACCGATGACTTGGTCTAAACGCGCTGGGTGCCAATATGGCTCCATAATATGGACATACCTCGTATTTCGTAAATTAATACCTTCTGACCCAGACGCTGTAATCATTAATACTTTGATAATTTCACCGATGTTATTATTATTCGCAATATCCGTGAGTTCTTTATACATACCTGGTGCAGATACCTCAAAATCATTCCAATTACTATTGTAAATATTACGAATAACCTCTTTTTCTTCTGCGCTTTCTGTTCCTGTATAAAGGGCAAAAGTTGGTTTCCCTCGGTCATCCTCTGCTATATCTAATTCCCAAATACCACTGGTGTTTTTCTTTATTTTAAATTGAGTGAAACCATTTTGTTCCAATACTAATTTGAATATACCGATACCTTCTAATGTTCTAAATTGACTATATACCAAATGTAACCCAGGATGGTCTTCATCTTGAATATTTTCCAACATGTGAAGATATTTAGGACTATAAGTCTCCAAACCTCGAGGAGACAATATTTCATCCGCATGTTCTTTCAAATAATAAAGGGTTGCCTCAATTCGTTTTTCATAGGTGCGTTTTTCATTTGGGTCATTTGCCATATTATCAATCACATCGTCTCCTTCTACAACACCCTCCCAATTCCCATGTTCTTCGTCCAAATCCAAATCGACATCCATATCTTGACCACCTTTTTCTTCCTTGGGTTTCTTCTTTTTCTCTTTCTCTCCCTGTGTCAAAATCTCACTATATAATTTAGTCAAACTATCATCCTTCTTTTCTTTTTTATCTTCACCTCGAGTTTCTTCACCAATTTCTTCTAATTTTGGACGCAATTCGGCTTCCTTGGTTTCATCACCTTTGGTTTGGTCTGCTTTTCTTTCAGGAAATGGTCTTCCGGGTGGTCTAGGAACGACAAAATTACAAAACAATCTCGAAAAAATACGATAAGTAGATGATGATTCTTTATAGATACCGTTTTTATCCATGACACTCATGTTCTTTCCCGTATTTTTTTCCAGTTTTCTTTCTTGTTGTCGCGCCTCTTCATAAATATTAAACTGGTAATCACTCATTGGTATTTTAATGACATGATAATCCATTGCCTTCTCATATCTAGGTAATAATTGTTCGCTCGCACTTTTGAAATAAGAGGTGAGTCCCAATATTCGTCTTTTGAATAATTCTTCATTTATCATTTTTCCTGTATTAGATTCAATAAAACGATTTTTAAAATCTTCAAACGTATCTGGTAATGCTTTATACATGTGAACTATAATGCCACTACCAATAACATCAATACCATTCTTTCCTAATAAATGTATAATATTCTTTTTGAATTCATCATCACTTACAGCACCACGGTCAACCATTACTGTTTTACCCGTCATTTTATCAACAGACTCTTTCTTACTGTTTGTCACCCCGCGGTAACTTCCGTCTTTGTTCTCTCTATTCTCAAACCCAAAAGGATTTCTAGTGACAATTAATTTCTTATTATTTGATGTGTAATCCATGTAATCCAATATTTTTTCCTTTTTGAATATTTCTTGTAGCGATTCTTTGGTTACTTTTTGACCGGCTTTGACATCAAGTGGGAATTCCCAGGTTTTAATATACCCGCGCAACATGTTGAATAATATGGCAACTTCATTAGGGTAATTGATAATAGGGGTGCCCGATAATAAAACAATACGCGCATTACTTGCGCTCATTAATAATTCATACAAAATCAACGACAATGAACGTGCTACGCGTTCTTTTTTCCCCTTGTTGTTGAATGGAATTTCCTTTTCTTTTTCCAGTTTGTTGACAATACGACTGATTAAATTGTGCGCCTCGTCAATCACTACAACCGCATCGTCAAAAATATTGGTTTCAAAATTATTCGTCATTTCCTTTAATTTGGCTCTTCGTAACCCGTTGTAATTAATAAATTTATATTTGGTTTGTATCATTTCGTCGATTTGCTCATTCAAACTTTTCAATTCAGGTGGCATTAAATCATCAATATTACTTTGCTTTTGTTTTACGTTCACTAACCACGCGCCCCTTTTTCTCTCAATGTATTCCTTTGATAAATTCAAAGCGGTCGATAATGCATCGACTAATTCTGGTTTGTCCACGGTAGAAATCCATTCCCAGTACTGACTAGTTTTGTAAATAGGGTCGCCGAATTTTTTTATTTCTTCTATGTAATTTCGGCGTAATGAGGCGGGAGTCATGATGACTACTTTTTTTGTACTCTTCATACCCTCCGCGAGAGCAATAGAGGTGCCCGATTTACCAGACCCCAATGAGTGAAGGACGAGTAGCCCACGGTAAGGCGTATACATATTCATGTAATCCCTCACTAATTTTTGATGGGCTAATAAAGTAACACCATTCCCTTGTTTCGATATACTTTCACATGTAACAGGGCTCGTATCATTCATGAATTGTTCTCGATATGGTTGAAACAGTGAATTAATAAAATTTACAAATATTTCACGATTATTCATGTAATAACTGGAAACCTTAATATCCACATGTTGTTTTGGTGGTGGTAATCGTTCTACCATTTTGGCATTATCCAGGAGTTCCATTTCTTTTTCGGTTAATACTCTTTCACCTTTAGGTGGTTTTTGTGTTTTTCGCTCGGTAGGTTTTTCCTCAACATCCAAAACTATTTCTTTCTCCGGTTTCTTTTCAGGAACATAGACTGTTTCGTCCTGTTCTTCTTCGACCAGTGTCAGTTTAGGTTTGGTCGTTTTCTTTACTTTTGTTGTTTTGACTTCAATCGCTGTTTTTGGTTCAGGTTCCTTTTTCTCAGTCACCGGTGAAACTTTACGCTCACCCAATTTGACCGTTTCTTTTACTGTGACTTTACCTAATTTATTCATTGCTAATTCAGTGCGTAATTTTTCAATATCAAAATCGGGATTTAATTTACGGTCATCGGCAAATTCTATTTTTCGTTTTTGTCCGGTTTTGTCTTTCTTTTCTTTTTTAGGAATCACTATTTTAATTGTTCTATTTTCATCAAGTTCAGTGACGATTGGTTTTACTTTTAAAGTATCGGTAATTCTTTCTAAAGGGTTTTTTCTTCCATCATTCTTTATATCATCACTCATACTTATATATAAATATAAGTTTTTTAATTTAGTGTTTTAAATTATTTTATAATTAATATATATGGTAAAATTAACTAGAAAATATAATAAATCAAAAAAATCAAAAACCATGAAAAAACATAAAGTATCCAAAAAAAATAGGAAATCTAGAAAACAGTGGAAAAAAGGTGGTATGAAAAAAACATTCGCTCCTAGTGAAAATTCTGCTTTTAGACCAATTTCCCATGATGATATTGAAAGTGGTAAAACTGGTATAAGTAAGAATACTCGAAACCCTATTGTTTCTTCATTTTCTTTAGATGAATTCGATTTAGAATCAGGAACACCAATAAAACCATATATTTCACAAATAGAACGTCCTATTTCAGCACCTATAATAAGTTCTTTAACAAGAAATACAAGTACGCCTGTTTTTCAAAAAGTAGAACAAAAAATATTCATTCCAGGAAAAGAAGAAAAAAAAATATCAACCGAAAACTTGTCAAAAATTGAAGAAGATAGTGACGAAGAAATCTTATATGAAAAAAGTAAATACAATGATTATCTTAACAATTACCCATCTGACCCAAATATACCCCCTCCTTTAAGATATGATGATTACATTAAAGAAATATTACTACCTGAAAAAGGTATAAAATACGCAAAATATGGAATACAGCTATATACTTTACCAAATACCGGGAGAGTATATGATAAAAAGGGCAAATTATTTACTGAACAGGACATCAAAATGTTAGAAAAAAAATATAAAGAAACTCCCTTTATTGACCCAGACGATTTGATAGTTGATAAATTAGGTACATTAGGTATATACAAAAACAAAAATGATCCACCTGGTTCTAAAAATATTTATGATAAAGAAGGTTATTTGTTGGATCAAGCCGGACTCGACGCACTACTACATAATTATGCTTTAAAAATAAAAGAAAGAATAAAAAAACAACATCTAAAAAATAATTAAATTACACAGATGAATATAAATCCAACTTTTGAATCGCCTCATTACATGCGATTTGCTCCGCCTTGCGTTTGATTTTATGTTGTCCCTCACCCAGGAATAAAAATATTTTTCCCTCGTTTTTCTCAATATATTCACGAATCGCGCCAAAATTTTTCAATTCGTCAATATGTAATGCCTCTGTTTGACTACAATTATAGACTTGTTGTCCAACGCACAAATAAACTCCCATTTTATATCCATTGTCCACATCATGTTCGATTTCCAAATAATGCGGTGTCACCTTGAACTCCTTTTGGATTTTCACTTGTAAGATGTTCTTGTAATTATCGTCATTTTGAATCAACGCAATCCAGTCAATATGTTTTTCAAAGACATTTTCCACGAATTTTTGTGCGATTTGAAATCCGGGTCCAGTGACAAATATATTTTTAAACCATCCTTCGTCATCCTTCACATCTATCTTGTTGAAATCCAAAAATAGCGCTCCCAAAAACGACTCAAACAGACATCCCAGTTTCTTTAAATTTGTGCGGATTTTCTTTTCCTCTGCGTGTTTAGAAAGAATCAACCAGTTGTGTAGTTTCATTTCTAGGGCAATCTTCCCAATCGCCTCATTCTTGACAATCGCGATTTTCTTTTCGGTCATAAACCCCTCGTTTTCCTTGGGAAATCGGCGGTATAAATAATATTTAGTGACTAATTCCAAGACACCATCGCCCAAAAACTCCAAATTTTCATTCGATTTTGTTTTTAATGGCATACAATCAGGTGGTCTATCCACGATCGTAATATTTTGAGACGCGTTTTCAATATGAGGTCGTTTGGTATAAGACCGGTGAACAAAAGCGCGTTTATACAAGTTCAAGTTGTGAACAATATTGGGAACACCATATTTAGTGAGAATAGATTGAACTTCGCTCAATGTAATCTCCACATTTGCAGGATTGTATGGGTTAAATATTAAACCATCTTCTCCTTTAACAATATCATCGTCGCGTATTATATTTTTGTCGTCTTGATTCATTATGCTGTAACTAGGTGAATAAACTATATATGTATTATTACCATAGCTTTATATTGTTTTCATATATGTTTTATTTTAGGAAACTTACTTTTCTCTCATCACTATGAAAATACTAAATGAAAATATCAAATAAATTATTATAATTTATTATTTTTATATAATATTCCATTCTTTGAAAAAATATAATATTTAAGGTATATATAAATATGCCAGTTGGAATGTTCGTTCAATCAAACCCATATACTAACACTATCGCTTCAAGAACCGAACAAAGTGGCGGTTCACTTGGTGGTAACAAAAAGGCAGGTATTGTCACATTTGGTACTACTTGGCAACAAGGTAACATGGGTAATTACTTAAAACGTGCCCCACAAAGAACCCCATCTTTATTAGTAATGAAATTACTAACTACCAGACGCCCAGTACAAGGTACAAGATACCAAGTATATGCCAGACGTGGTATAATGTAATTTCGTTTTTATTTGGGATATTACCGATTATTTTCATTTAGGAAAATAATACATTTAGTATAAAAATAATTTAATAACTAATTTAGTAATTATATTATTACGCAAAGAATGATAATTAAAGTCGACATCCGTGAACAAGAAATGTTTAAATTAATTAAATACTATTTAGAAATTAGCCCGTCCTACAAAAACATAACTATTGTTAGTGAAAACCTGCCATTAGGTGATGTAATTATTTGTGATGAAAACAATGTTGAAAGATTGATTATAGAGAGAAAAAGTATTCGGGATTTATCATCCAGTATAAAGGATGGTAGATACGAGGAGCAATCGTATCGTTTAAATGGTTCGCCGTTCAGTAATCATAATATTATATATTTGATTGAGGGTGATTTAAATAGTAAATTTTTATTCAAAGACCGTATTGATAAGATTTCTTTATATTCCGCCATGTTTTCATTAAATCATTATAAAGGATTTTCTGTATTAAGGACATTTACTATTGATGAAACCTCTTTAGTGATTTGTAATATGGCGTACAAAATGAAAAAATGTGATGTAGAAAACAAAAAACCTTATTACAAAAATAAGGTTGAAATGTTAACTGAAACTCCTGTATTAAAACCAGTGATATCAGCAACTGAACCAGAAAACACCGATGCGGTTAGTCCAGAGACGCCGGTTATAACAGAACAAAATGTGGATGTTGTTGATAACAATGATACAGAAGCAAACGAAAAAGATTATTGTTCGGTTATTAAAAAGGTTAAGAAAGAAAATGTTACTCCTCAGAACATTGGTGAAATTATGTTGTGTCAAATACCAGGAATAAGCTCTGTCAGTGCAATAGCGATTTTAAAAGAATTTCAAACATTGCCGAATTTATTGAATAAATTAAGAGAAAATAAGGAATGTTTGAATGATGTTTCTTATGTAAATTCCAAAAATCAAACTCGAAAAATAAATAAAACAGTGATTCAAAATATTAAGAAATTTTTATTATGTTAAAATTATTATGTTAAATTTTTATTATGTTAAATATATAGATATATATAAATGTTCGGCGGAGGTGACAGTTTGTTAAAAATAATTGGTATTTTAGTAGTATTGTTTTTATTTTTTTACATGGCAACAAGTGCCTTAAAGATTCAAAATAATATATTGGAAGGTTTTGTAAAAATGACGGATACGTCTGGTTCAAAAACATCAAGTGGTGAACCTAGTACGAATGCTGGTGTCGCGGGGTCTTCTGGAAATGTTGCAAACGGAATTGGAGAACAAACGATTCGAATGCAGGACACCTTTTTAATTAAAAAATACAGAAAAAACTATGAAAATCTTATTATAAATACGGATGAATACGTTAATTACTTGATGTTGGAAAATTTATTAAAACTAAGTACAGACGGAAGTGATGAATCAAATACAAAAAATATTAATATATTAGAAAATATCAATAAATTAAGCGCATCTAAAACATCATTAAATGGAATGATGAAATTTATAGATTCTGTATAAATATTATGTGACGATTTGCGTTTTCACATAATATTTTTTAGGGTTTAAACCCGAATAGCTACCTCATTACCGGCATAATAACCACGGTCAACTAATTCTTGCGTAAATTTTGCGCCACCCCAATTATCATCCATCGCATTTGGACTGTACAATAATCCGTCTTGAGTCTCATCCATTTTGTCTAAAGGAGTGGTTGACCCCACGTAAAAACTAGATTGGTCATA
>Ga0214921_10004765_pt1 | contig 19699 bp, 17 predicted proteins | sample LL1505_MetaG_FD_177992 | JGI IMG/M metagenome (GOLD analysis project Ga0214921, IMG submission 177992) | Freshwater microbial communities from Lake Lanier, Atlanta, Georgia, United States - LL-1505 | ecosystem: Environmental > Aquatic > Freshwater > Lake | place: USA: Georgia | collected...
GCGCCATGGATAGCGCCATGGTTATATTGGCCAAATCGCTCGTCAATGAACTGCCCATAAAGTGACTCTGCTAGAGCACGTTGATGCAACTTACGCCGCAGCAATGGCTTTGCCAAGCGCATGAAAACGCCATAAACCCAAAGTGAGATGCGAGGCATCACGCGGTGCGTCCGACAGATTTGAAATAACAAGTCAATGTGCCGGACTTTGCAGACTGGCATCTGGCTTGACGGTTCTCAGCAAAGTCAGCATGTCTTTTTCAATGCGATGAAGTGCAATTTCTGTATGCCCCTCAAATCGCAAGACTAGAACAGGTGTGGTGTTTGATGCACGTATCAACCCAAAACCATCGGGCCAATCAACACGCAAACCATCGATGGCTGAAATTTCTGCAGGGGAAGAGAAATAATTGGCAGCCACCCGCAATAGCTTGGCGGTAAGTTCGTGAGCCTCGCCTTCATTGCACGTCACATTCAACTCGGGCGTACTGAAAGTGGTTGGCAAGGCTTTTAAAACAGCATTGGCGTCGGCGCTACGGCTTAAAATTTCTAGAAGGCGACAACCTGCATAGGTTCCATCGTCAAAGCCATACCAACGCTCTTTGAAAAAGATATGGCCACTCATTTCGCCGCCCAGCGGTGCTTCACCACCTTCGGCTTCAATTTGCTTCATCTTGGCTTTGATCAGCGAGTGCCCCGTTTTGTACATCAATGCTTTTCCACCTGCTGCGCGAATAGCTGGCGCCAATCGTTGCGAGCATTTCACGTCAAACAAAATAGTGCCGCCTGGTACTCGACTCAGTACATCTTGTGCAAACAATTGCATTTGCCTGTCTGGGTAAATGGTTTCACCATCTTGCGTGACGATACCCAATCGATCGCCATCGCCGTCGAAGGCAAGTCCTAGCTCAGCGCCCGAACTTTGCAAAGTCGCAATCAGATCTTTCAAGTTTTCTGGCTTGCTAGGATCTGGGTGGTGATTGGGAAAAGTGCCATCCACTTCGCTGAACAGCTCAATGACCTCGCAACCTAAAGCTCGAAAAATGCCAGGCGCACTAGCGCCGGCAATCCCGTTGCCAGAATCGACCACAATTTTCAAGGGACGGGACAACTGGATGCCAGACACAATTCGCTCAATGTAGGCAGGCAGGATGTTCAAAGATCTGACGAAACCACCCGCCTGAAGCTGCCAAGTTTCGGTTTCAATGGTGTGCTGCAATGCCTTAATTTCATCGCCGTAGACCGCCCTGCCACCCAACACCATTTTGAAACCATTGTCATCTTTAGGGTTGTGACTGCCCGTGACCTGAATGCCGCTGTCGCAAACAGTATGCGCTGCAAAATAGAGCTGCGGGGTGGTGGTGAGGCCCACATCAATGACTTCGATGCCAACAGCCACAAGGCCACGAATCAAGGCTTCGGACAAAACAGGGCCACTTAGCCGTCCATCACGTCCAACCGCTACCGTTCTCCGTCCCTCTTTCAGGGCCATGCTGCCAAAGGCTCTGCCTAGCGCTTCACCCAAGTTTTCGTCTAAATTTCGCAGATACGTACCGCGTATGTCGTAAGCCTTGAAAATGGATGCAGTGACTTGCATAAAAAAAATAGCCTTTTGAGATGTGCCGCATGGTTTTTCAAGCACGGCCACAGATGAGCTTCTTGAGCCTCCATTGTAGGTGCGGCAAGCTCAAATCGGATACGATTGGCACATGCAATTTCATCCTGAAACCTGCCACAAAACCATTCAAAGTCCATGGGGTACATTGACCCTGGCCGCCAACCCCAATGGACTGAGTGGTGTTTGGTTTGAAAATCAAAAACATTTCCCAGACACTCGGCCTTGGACGCTTTCAAATCAGCACCCCACATTGGTTCAAACTGAACAAGTTTTGCGCAATTACTTTGACCAACAATGGCTGCCTGCTTGTTCAGCACGGCAAGCACTCCAAAAGATTTCGGTGGACATCAGCACGGGCACTCTTTTCCAACAAGCCGTTTGGAATGCTCTCATGAGCATACCGATGGGCCAAACATGCAGCTACGGTGAGCTTGCAGCCGCCATCGGCCGCCCCATGGCTATCAGAGCAGTCGGAACTGCTGTGGGACGTAACCCCATCAGCATCCTCATCCCCTGCCACCGAGTCATGGGCAGCCAAGGTCAAATCACAGGTTATGCGGGTGGCATTTGGCGCAAGCAAGCTTTGCTCAAACTTGAAAACGCAAGCATTCTGCAAGACTCAGAAGGTCAAGCGCAATGAGTGACAGCAACAGTGGGGACTCGCAAGATTGGCGAGTTGACTACCTGATGTTGGCCGCTTTGTGGGGCTCTTCGTTTTTGTTCATGCGCTTGGGCGCGGGAGAGTTTGGCCCTTTGGCTACTGCCTGGACACGGGTTTGTGTGGCCACCTTGTTTCTATGGCCTTTCATGGTTTGGCAAGGGCACTGGCCATTGTTTAAATCCAAGTGGAAACTCATTTTGAGCTTTGGCGTTTTCAACTCAGCCCTCCCTTTTTCGCTGTTTGCCTACGCCGTGATGCACATTTCAACAGGCTTGTCGGCCATCTTGAATGCCGCGGTGCCTTTGTTTGCTGCTGTGGTGGCATGGGTTTGGTTAGGCGATCGATTGAACCGATGGCGAATTGCTGGCTTGTTCATTGGCTTTATGGGTGTCACCTTGTTGGCCAGAAATCAAACCAGTTTTCACAGCGATGCTAACCCCGATGCCAGTCTCTGGGGGCAATACACCGCCATTGCAGCCTGCCTGCTTGCCACTTTGTGCTACGCCATCTCAGGCAGTTTTACAAAAAAGTACATGCCTAATTTGCCACCTCTGGTTTCTTCAACAGGCAGCCAATTGGGCGCCACGCTAGCGCTGACCATACCTGCGCTTTGGGCTTTGCCAGATTCCGTGCCAAGCACTCAAGCTTGTTTGTCGCTCATCGTGTTGGGCGTCGCTTGTACGGGCATCGCCTATATTCTGTACTTCAGATTGGTCAACCGAGCAGGGCCAGCCAAGGCCCTGACTGTGACTTTTTTAATTCCCGTATTTGCTTTAATCTACAGCGTGACATTTTTAAATGAAACTGTCACTCTGAGCATGTTGTTTTTGGGCATGGTGGTAGTTTTTGGCACAGCCCTGTCTAGTGGTATTTTTCCTAAAATGAAATAATCCAACGATGAACCGACGCAATTTTACTTTTCAACTATCTTTCTCTTTGCTGGCTGGCATTCTGACTGCCGCCAATGCTTTGGCTCAGGGCACACCTCCCAGTGTGCTTACCGGAACCCAAGCGCCCATCAAGCTTATCGTGCCCTTCACCCCTGGCACTGGCATTGACCTCATTGCACGCACCGTCGGGCCCAAGCTTTCTCAAAGGCTGGGTCGACCCGTGGTGGTTGAAAACAGAGTGGGGGCGTCTGGCAACATCGGCACGGAAGCCGTGGTTCGTTCCGCGCCAGACGGACAGACTTTGCTGGTCAGCGTGAACACGCTGGTCATGAACAAAAGCCTTTATGCCGGCTTGAGTTTCGATCCAGTCAAAGATCTCGCACCTGTTATTTTGACCAGTTGGGGACAGCTCTTGTTGGTCACCCATCCAAAATCTAATTTCAAAACCGCAGCCGATTTGGTGGCCACGGCCAAGGCCAATCCAGGGCGCTTCAACTACGCTTCTCCCGGCGTTGGTACACCCCACCACCTGTCCATGGAACTTTTCAAGAGCACTGCCAAGGTGTTCTTGACGCACATTCCTTATCGGGGTACTGCGCCTGCTGTTTCCGACTTGTTGGGTGGCCAAGTGGATGTCATGTTCCTGCCAATCCATGTGGCATTGCCCCAAATCAGAGCTGGCAAGCTCATTGCCTTAGGTCTGGGCAGTGAGCAGCGGCACCCTTTGCTGCCCAACGTGCCCACCATTGCAGAATCTAAAGCCGGTCAAGTCAATGTGGACATGTGGTTTGGCATCTTCGCGCCTAAAAACACATCCAACGAAATCATTCAAGCCTACAACAAAGAAATCAAATTGATTTTGGCCAGTGACGACATTCAAAAAGCATTTCAAGCGCAAGGCATGGACCCAGCCAACAGCACACCCGAAGAGTTCGGTCGACTGGTTGAAAAAGACACAATCCGCTGGGCAGAACTCATCAAAACTCAAAACATCAAAGCAGAATGAACATGAACATTGCCATCGTGGGCGGCGGCATTGCCGGATTAAGTTTTGCTTTAGGCCTTCACAAGCGCGGTATTGACTGCGACGTGTTTGAGGCTGTCAACGAAGTCAAAGAAATTGGGGTCGGCATCACGCTGCTACCTCATGCCATGCGCGAACTTGCAGAAATTGGCGTCCAGTCCGCCATTGAGGCCGCCGGCATTGAGAACTTGGAAAGTGTTTTTTTTACGCACCACGGACAGTTTGTTTACAAAGAAGCAAGGGGTCGACACGCTGGCTATTCACTGCCAGAGATTGGGGCGCACCGCGGAAAGTTGCACCGTATTTTATTTGATGCAGCTGTCAGTCGATTGGGTGCCCACAAAGTGCATACCGGTATGCGGTGCACTGGGTATTCACAAGATAAAGATGGCGTTGAATTGAATTTTCTCAACACACACAACAACACCAAGGTATCTGTCAAAGCCAACATTGCTGTAGCGTGTGATGGCGTGAACTCTGCCGTTCGCAAACAGATGCACCCCACAGATGCTCTTTGTTTTGGTGGCATCAACACTTGGCGCGGCGTCACCATTCACCCCCCTATTCTCACCGGGAAAAGTTATTTGAGAATTGGCACGGTAGAACTTGGCAAAATGGTCATCTACCCCATCATCGACAACGTCGATGGCAAAGGCAACCAGTTGATCAATTGGGTGGCTGAATTGCAAAAACCCAACGCCGTCATGAACGATTGGAATCGTTCAGTCGACCCTGGGCCTTGCGCCGAAATTTACAAAGATTTCAAATTTGATTTTCTGAATGTGCCCGAACTCATTTTGAAGTCAGAGAAAGTTTTTGAATACCCCATGGTCGACAAAGACGCTTTGCCTTTCTGGACTCAAGGGCGCATCACCCTGATGGGTGATGCTGCACACCCCATGTACCCTCGCGGCTCAAATGGCTCTGCGCAAGCGCTCATTGATGCGCGCACTTTGTCAGATCTATTGAGCAAGCACACAGAACCGCGCGATGCTCTCACAGAGTACGAAACTTTGAGGCTTCCCACAACCGCCAAAGTGGTGGAAACCAATCGCAATGTGCCCCCTGACTTCATCATCATGAAAGCCGAAGAACTGAGCGGCGGCAAACCCTTCCGCCACATTGACGACCTCATTAGCCAAGACGAATTGCGCCAGATTTCTGACAACTACAAAAATGTGGCTGGCTTCGCTTTGGCAAAATGAACGGCGGTTTCAATGGGCGGTTGAAGATGCCGCGCACGCAATTGCCCACACCCCCCCTCAACGTCTTGGCCTGCTGAATTTCTGAGCTTGGTCAGGATGCCGAGTTTGTGTAAAGTGCGCGCAATTTCAGCAGCGCGCTCCCAAGAGGGCCGCTTAAAGGGTAAATCCTCTATGGTGTTGTAGGGGATCATGTTCATCAGCGCATACTTCCCCTTGAGCAAACGAACGATGCCCTCAATTTCTTCATCTGTGTCATTGACGCCTTGCAGAAGTGTCCACTGGTATTGAATGGGGTAACCCGTTTGCTGCGCGTAGATTTCTGCAGCCTCTACCAACTCTTCTGGACTTAACTTGGGAGCTCTTGGCAACAATTCAGCGCGAAGATCGGCACGGGTGGAATGCAAGGAAAGCGCCAGCGCTGGTTTGACCAAGCCGAGCGGCAACTTTTCAAAAACACGTGCATCTCCCACAGTTGAAAAGACCAATGATTTATGGCCTATGTTGCCCACAGTGCCCAACACTTCAATGGCCTCCATCACATTGTCCAGATTGTGCGCGGGTTCACCCATGCCCATGAAAACCACTTTTTTGACCGGGCGATGAAGCCGCGCAAAGGCCACTTGCGCCACAATTTCAGCGCTGCCCACTTGTCTGATCAAACCCTCTTTGCCTGTCATGCAAAACAAACAACCCACGGCACAGCCGACTTGCGAAGACACGCACACGCCATCGCGAGGCAAACCCACTGTTTCAACGGTTTGCCCGTCTTGCAGAGCAAGAAGCCAGCGTACCGACCCATCTTCTGCGGGATGACTTGATTGCAGTCGAAGCAAATTGGAAAGATTTTCGGACAACTGAGGCAATGCTTTTCGCAGGGCCAAGGGCATGAAGCTCTCTAGGGGCCGGCTGCCACTGTTTTGTGGTTTGGCTTGGGACCACAATCGCAAAATGCGCTGCTCATGGGCAGGCTGTGCCCCCAAGCAACGCAATTGGTTTCGAATCTGACTGATCTGCTGAAATGTCATGCCGCTATTGGACATGAATTTTCAGTCTTATTGCATGGTGATGCCCGCGTCTTTGATGATTTTGCCCCAACGGTCCAATTCTTGAACCATCAAGTTATTCAAGGCCTCGGGCGAAGAAATATCAGCTTCAACGCCAGCGGCATACAACTCTTTTTTTGTATCAGCCGCGTTCATCACTTTGGCAATTTCAGCATTGAGTTTCATCACCACATCTTTGGGCGTGCCTGCTGGGGCCAAAAGTCCCAGCCAAACACTGGCGTTGTAGCCAGGCACACCCGCCTCCTGCATGGTTGGAACATCAGGCAATTGAGGGATGCGCTTAGAGGTTGTGACCGCCAACGCTTTCAATCTGCCTGCAGGCACCTGCGCCATGGCGTTGGGCACCCCTGCAAAACTACTTTCAACCACACCAGCAATCAAGTCATTGGCAGCGCCACCACTGCCTTTGTAGGGCACATGCTTCATCTTGACGCCCGTCATTGAAGCAAACATGCCACCCATCAAATGCTGCGCGCTGCCGTTACCGGAAGATGCATAGTGAATTTTGTCAGGCGAAGCTTTGGCCAAGGCGATGAACTCAGCCACGTTGTTGGCCGGTACCTTTGGATTGACGAGCAGAACATAAGCAGAGTCAACCAACTTGCTGACAGGTGTGAAGCTCTTGATCGGGTCGTAAGGCAATTTGGGGTAAATGGCTGGGCTGATCACGTGGGTGGTCGAAACCATGACCAGGGTATAGCCATCTGGGGCCGCTTTGGCCACAAAATCTGTCCCGATGGTTGAACCCGCACCCGCTTTGTTTTCAATCACAAAGGGCTGGCCAAGTGAGGCTGAAAGTTTCTGCCCTAGGATTCGCGCCACAACGTCCGTAAACCCCCCGGGCGCAAATGGCACGATCAATTTAATGGGTTTGTTGGGATAGGCCTGCGCCAAAGCGGCAGGCGCCGTGATCCCAAACAGACAACTTAACAGTGCAACTTGGCACAACTGTCGTACGAAGTGGCGCATGTCTTATCCCCTGTAAATTGGTGCAGGCATGGTGTAGTAACTGTGCAGAATGTGATAAACCATCATGTAGTTTTTCTGCTGAAAACTGGCGTGAGAAATACCCGCCATCACATTGAACTGCTTGTCTGTGTTGGGCAGCAGTTTGTAAAAATCAATGAGGTCATCAAGCCCGGCAATGCCGTCGTACTCGCCACGCAAAACAATGGTGGGTACCGTGATTTTGAGTGGATCTACAACCGGCAATTTGGAGCACATGTCAACATAAGTGCCGGTAGGCATGGAGTCGTCCAAGGTCAAGATGGCATCGGCAAAGGCACTGATGGTGGCTTCGTCGGCCGTACCGGGATGATCGCGATCAAAGATGCTGTGCACAAAAGCGCGATCGATAGGGCGGCGGTTTTTGGCCAAAAACTCTGGCAATTTTTTGCGGCGCTGCTCCAAGGTGTGGCTGCCCTCACCGGTCCAAACAAAGGCATCTAGCGCCAGCTTGCCAATTCGCTCAGGGTGATTTTGTGCAAACAATGCCGCCTTCAAAGCGCCCGAAGAAATGCCATACATGTGCAACCTTTGCGACACAGAGTGCTTCAAAATGTATTCACTGCCTGCGGCCAAATCTTCTGCGCCATTGGCAATGTCAGAGTTGATGGGACGGTGTTTGTCAGAGCGGCCATAGCCCTCGTTGTCCATGGTCCAAGTGTCGAAGCCGCGCTCTGTGAACCAGTCCATGACTGAAGAGTAAGGACGGCCAGGTACTGACAAATCGAAGGTGGGTTGTGAAGCCATGGACGATCCGTGCACAAAGAAAATCGTGCCTGCATAAGGCACATTGGGAGATGCTTTTTTCTGCCAAAGAAACAGATTGATATCACCCTTTTTTGTCCAATGCTCTACACCACCAGACCAAGTCACGTTGCTCATGAAAACTCCTGTTACAAATTCGACAATATCGTTGGCCCAAGCATAACGGGGCTCTTTGAATTTGACAGCCTCCAAAACCCCAAGTCTTGGTCAAGGCGATCGCATGTCGTGCAAGAAAGTGCAGAACAGCGTGAAAAATTTTCCAACCCTTGCGCGCTTTGTGAATTTCAATTCAATGAGATCCGTGTTGGATCAGTAGGAGACCAATGTGGCGAGCTCAGAAGGCGACTGAATGTGCGCATGGGCTTGCCACTTTTGAACATCACTGTGCAACCCTAGGTAACCATAGGTAGCCGCCACCGTTTTCATACCTGCAGCATGGCCCGCAACGATGTCTCGCTCATCGTCGCCCACATACAGACACGAACTGGGCTCCACACCCATGCGCTTGGCCGCCTCCAACAAAGGCGCTGGATGCGGCTTGGCGTATGGCGTTGTGTCGCCACAAACAAGCACTGCCGAAGTTTTAAAAAGTGGCATGGCTTGGGTCAATGGTTCGGCAAATCGTTTGGATTTGTTGGTGACCACACCCCAAGGCAATTTGGCGGCTATCAGCGACTCAATCATTTGCACAACACCTTCAAATGCAAATGTTCTTTCGGTCATGCATGCTTCGTAATTGCGAAAGAACTCTTCTTTCATCGCTTCGTAATCAGGATGCTCTGGTGTATGTCCAAACGCCAAAGCAATCATGCCACGCGCACCCGCACCCGCCATGGGCCGGTAATGAGCCAGGGGCAGTGAGGACATGCCTCGGTCCACCCGCATTTTGTCAACGGCCGCGCCCAGGTCCGGTGCACTGTCAATCAGCGTGCCATCAAGGTCAAACAGGATAGCGTGAATATTTTGAAACTTCATACCTAGGGACCCTTGCTATCAAGAGGACATCGGCTTTTGGGTGGCCATCAAATAATTAACATCGGTGTCTGAGTTCATGGCGTACACACGCGTGAAGGGGTTGTAGGTCATGCCTTTCATTTGCGCCAACTCTAGGCCGCCATCGCGCACCCAATCTGCCAGCTCACTTGGCTTGATCAAGCGCCCGTACTCATGCGTGCCCCTAGGCAATAAATTGAGCACATACTCAGCGCCAACAATGGCAAATAGGAAGGATTTGGGACTGCGATTTAAAGTCGAGAAGAAGACCCATCCACCAGGCTTCACCAATTGAGCACAAGCCTTCACAACAGCAGCGGGGTCGGGTACGTGCTCTAACATTTCCATGCACGTGACAACATCAAACTGCCCCGCCCGTTGGGACGCCAAGCTCTCTGCACTGATTTCTTGGTATTGAACGCCTTGAGTACCGGCTTCAAGCGCATGCAACTGCGCCACTTTCAACGACTTGACTGCCAGGTCAATGCCCAAGACTTGCGCACCTTGTCTGGCCATGGCGTCTGACAAGATGCCACCACCGCAACCTATATCGACCACTTTCTTTCCGGAAAGAGGCACCAAAGTCTGAATCCAATTCAATCGCAAAGGATTGATTTGGTGTAACGGCCTGAATTCACTTTCTGTGTCCCACCAACGGTGTGCCAAGTCAGAAAATTTGGCCAATTCGGCAGGATCCACATTGGAGGAAGAAAAGTGGGGGTCAGAAGATTTAGAAGTCATGACTGGTATTGTCTCCGAAAGTAAAAAAGCCTCCCGAAGGAGGCTTTCTTTTGATCAAAAAGTGCTTGATTTGATTCAAGCTTACTTTTGATCAGTTGGGGCGTGTACCCACAACTTCGATTTCCACGCGGCGGTTTTTAGAACGGCCAGCATCTGTTTTGTTGTCAGCAACGGGTTGTTTCTCGCCCTTGCCTTCTGTGTAAACGCGGTTTTTCTCAATGCCCTTGGTGACCAAGTAAGCCTTGACAGCGTCAGCACGCTTGACAGACAACTTTTGGTTGTAAGCGTCAGAACCAGCTGAGTCAGTGTGGCCCACAGCAATGATCACTTCCAGATTGATGGCCTTCACTTTGCCAGCCAAGTCGTCCAACTTGGCTTTGCCGTCAGCTTTCAAGACTGATTTGTCAAAGTCAAAGAAGGTGTCAGCAGCGTAAGTCACTTTGGTGGCAGCAGCTGGCGCTGGCGCTGGAGCAGGTGCTGCAGCTGGCGCTGGAGCAGGTGCTGCAGCTCTTGGCGCTGGCGCTGGCGCTGGCGCTGGTGCTGGTGCTGGAGCAGGAGCTGGAGCAGCTGCTTTTGGTGGAGCAATGGCGCCATCGCAAGCGGCAACCGCATTGGCGGGTGTCCAGTTGGCATTGCGCCAGCAGAGTTCGTTGGAGCCGTTTTTCCAAGCGTGCTCGCCTGTGCCATTGCGCCAGTTGTCTACGGATTGCGCGCCTGCAGCAGTTGCCAAGGCAGCTGAAGCCAACACCACTGCCACTTTGTTGAATTTTTTCATGGTTCTCCTCATGGGGATAAATACCGCAGACATCCTGCGAGAAAAGAGACGCTTTGAATGACCATCACTCAAAACGTTGAAATCATTGTGCCATAGACAAAGCCAAATTCCCCAATTTGGTGAAATCAGCTTGATCAGGGTCAATTCATCTCGGTTGATGTGTTGCAAATCAACGACACTCTTTGGACCTAAAATGACAGTCTTTTACCCAGTGCGCCTGACCCCTCATGACCCAGTTTGCCAAAGAAACCCTCCCCATCAGTTTAGAAGAGGAAATGCGCCGCAGCTACCTTGACTACGCCATGAGCGTGATTGTGGGACGCGCACTGCCCGATGCCCGCGACGGCCTTAAACCAGTCCATCGTCGGGTGTTGTTTGCCATGCATGAACTCAACAACGACTGGAACCGCGCCTACAAAAAATCCGCGCGCATTGTGGGTGACGTGATTGGCAAGTACCACCCGCACGGCGACCAGTCTGTCTACGACACCATTGTCCGCATGGCACAAGATTTTTCCATGCGCCACATGTTGGTCGATGGTCAAGGCAACTTTGGTTCCGTGGACGGCGACAACGCCGCCGCCATGCGATACACCGAAATTCGTTTGGCCAAAATTGCCCATGAAATGTTGGCCGACATCGACAAAGAAACCGTCGACTTTGGCCCCAACTACGACGGCTCAGAAAAAGAGCCTTTGGTCTTGCCAAGCCGAATTCCCAATTTACTGGTCAACGGTTCTGGCGGGATTGCGGTGGGTATGGCGACCAACATTCCACCCCATAACTTGAACGAAGTGGTTGACGCTTGCTTGCACATGCTGCGCAACCCCGAAGCCACCATCGACGAATTGATGGAAATCATTCCTGCGCCCGACTTCCCCACGGCCGGTATTATTTATGGCATCAGCGGCGTCAAAGAAGGCTACCGAACAGGCCGTGGCCGTGTGGTGATGCGCGCCAAGTGCCACTTTGAAGACATCGACAAAGGCCAGCGTCAGTGCATCGTGGTGGACGAGCTGCCTTACCAAGTGAACAAGAAAACCTTGCAAGAGCGCATGGCCGAATTGGTTCACGAGAAGAAGATTGAAGGCATTAGCCACATTCAAGACGAGTCCGACAAATCCGGCATGCGTTTGGTCATTGAACTCAAGCGCGGTGAAGTGCCCGAAGTGGTATTGAACAATCTGTACAAACAGACGCAACTCCAAGACACCTTTGGCATCAACATGGTGGCCCTCATTGATGGTCAGCCTAAGTTGTGTAACCTCAAAGACTTGATCAGCGTGTTTTTGCAGCACCGCCGTGAAGTGGTCACACGTCGCACCGTGTTCACCTTGCGCAAAGCGCGCGAACGAGGTCACGTGCTGGAAGGTTTGGCTGTGGCCATGGCCAACATCGACGAGTTCATTGCCATCATTCGCAATGCGCCCACACCCCCAGTGGCCAAGGCTGAATTGATGACCCGCCGGTGGGACAGTAAGTTGGTTCGCGAGATGCTGACGCGCACCCGGGCTGACGGCGGTGCTGTCAATGCCGACGACTATCGCCCAGACGATTTGGAAAAAGAATTTGGCATGGGCGGTGACGGTTTGTACCGCCTCAGCGACACCCAAGCCCAAGAAATTTTGCAAATGCGATTGCAACGCTTGACCGGTCTGGAACAAGACAAGATTGTGGTTGAGTACAAAGAAGTGATGTCTGAGATTGAAGACTTGCTTGACATCTTGGCCAAGCCAGAGCGCGTATCCACCATCATTGGCACTGAACTGGGTGAATTGCGTCAAGAATTTGGCCAAACCAAAATTGGCGCACGTCGCAGCTACATTGAGAATAATGCGCAAGATTTGGCCACCGAAGACCTGATCACGCCCACCGACATGGTCGTCACTTTGTCACACAGTGGCTACATCAAAAGTCAGCCCTTGTCTGAATACCGTGCTCAAAAGCGTGGCGGCCGAGGCAAGCAAGCCACAGCCACCAAAGAAGACGATTGGATCGATCAGCTCTTCATTGCCAACACGCACGACTACATCTTGTGCTTCTCGAATCGTGGCCGTTTGTATTGGCTTAAAGTTTGGGAAGTACCTGCAGGCTCACGCGGCTCGCGTGGCCGTCCCATCGTCAACATGTTTCCCTTGCAAGAAGGCGAAAAGATCAACGTGGTCTTGCCTTTAACGGGCGACATGCGCAGCTTCCCTGCCGACCATTACGTGTTCATGGGCACGTCCATGGGCACCGTGAAGAAAACCTCCCTGGATGAATTTAGCAACCCTCGCAAGGCCGGCATCATTGCCGTTGATTTGGACGAAGGTGACTTCTTAATTGGCGCCGCACTCACAGACGGCAAGCACGACGTGATGTTGTTCAGCGACGGCGGCAAAGCTGTTCGCTTTGACGAAAACGATGTCCGACCCATGGGTCGCAATGCGCGCGGTGTGCGCGGCATGATGCTGGACGACACGCAAAGCGTGATTGCCATGCTGGTGGCTGAAGACGAGCAACAAAGCGTTCTGACGGCTACCGAAAATGGATATGGCAAGCGCACCTCCATCACTGAATACACTCGACATGGCCGAGGCACCAAGGGCATGATTGCCATCCAGCAATCTGAACGAAACGGCAAAGTGGTGGCCGCTACTTTGGTCCATGCCGACGATGAAATCATGTTGATCACCGACACTGGCGTGTTGGTTCGTACGCGGGTTGCAGAAATTCGAGAGTTGGGTCGCGCCACGCAAGGCGTGACCTTGATTGGTTTGGACGACGGCGCCAAATTGTCTGGCTTGCAGCGCATTGTGGAAAACGATGCCATCGTGCCAGATGAGACCGGTGAGACGGGTGAAAACTCTGCGAGCAGTGAAGGCGGTGCAGAGGAAAGCGGTTCGACTGAATGACACGGGCCTTCAACTTTTCAGCCGGCCCTGCCGCCATTCCCGATGCCGTCTTGATGCAAGCCGCCAGCGAAATGTTGGACTGGCATGGCAGTGGCATGGGCGTGATGGAAATGAGCCATCGCGGTAAGGAGTTCATGTCCATTTACGAAGAAGCAGAAGCTGATCTTCGTGAGTTGTTGGCGGTTCCCTCCAACTTCAAAATCTTGTTCATGCAAGGCGGCGGGATTGCCGAAAATGCCATCGTGCCCTTGAACTTGTCGCAAGAAGGCACGGTTGATTTTGTGGTGACCGGAAGTTGGAGCCAAAAGTCTTTCAAAGAGGCGGCGAAGTTTTGCACGCCTCATTTAGCGGCAAGCGCACAAAGCAGCAAATTCAGCACCATCCCCTCGCCTGCTGAATGGCAACTGAGCGCCAATGCAAACTACGTGCACGTGTGCACCAACGAAACCATCGATGGTGTTGAATACCATTCGCTGCCTGATTTGGTGGCCTTGGGCAGCAATGCACCCTTGGTCATTGATTTCTCGTCACATGTCGCCTCGCGCAGCATAGATTGGTCCAAAGTAGGATTGGCATTTGGCGGGGCGCAAAAGAATTTAGGTCCTGCAGGTCTCACCCTTGTGGTGGTTCGAGAAGACCTCTTGGGAAATGCCATGAAGCATTGCCCCAGTGCTTTCAATTACAAAACGGTGGCCGACAACGGCTCTATGTACAACACACCGCCCACCTATTCGATTTACATCGCTGGTTTGGTTTTCAAATGGCTGAAGTCGCAAACTGAAAATGGCTTGACGGGCGTGGCAGCCATGGAACAACGCAACATCGCTAAAGCCAATTTGCTCTACGACTTTTTAGACCAATCACAGCTTTATGAAAACCGGGTTGAAAAATCATGCCGCTCGCGCATGAACATTCCTTTCTACCTGCGAGATGAATCACGCAACGAAGCCTTCCTAGCGGGCGCCAAAGAACGCGGCTTGTTACAACTGAAAGGCCACAAATCGGTGGGCGGCATGCGTGCAAGCATCTACAACGCCATGCCACTTGAAGGCGTCAAAGCCTTGGTCACTTACCTCCAAGAGTTTGAGCTCAAGCAGGCCTAACTCTGCCCCTCATTTGTCCTTGACCGCTTCTCCTTCAACAACGATCAACCATGACGCAACCTATTCAATCTGACGCTTTGGGCGAATTGCGAATTCAAATTGACTCGCTCGATCAGCAGCTTTTGAGTTTGTTAAATCAGCGCGCTTTGGTGGCTGAAAAAGTAGGTGAGATCAAACGCGCAGAAGGCTCGCCCTTTTTTCGGCCCGATCGCGTCGCACAAGTCATTGCCAAAATTGAAAAGACCAATCAAGGCCCTTTGCTCAATGCCCATGTCGCTTCCATATGGCGCGAAATCATGTCGGCCTGTTTGGCCCTGGAAGCACCCCAGCGCGTTGCAGTTCTTGGTCCTGAAGGTACTTTTTGTGAACAAGCAGCCATCGAGTTTTTTGGCAGTGCAGCCAGCCTCATTTACTGCAACAACTTTGATGAAGTGTTTCATGCTACAGCCGCTGGTACCGCACAGTATGGTGTGGTTGGCATGGAGAACTCCACCGAAGGCGTGGTGGCCCGATCACTCGATTTATTTTTACGTTCACCGGTTCACGTCATTGGCGAGGTGAGCCTTTTGGTGCGTCACAACTTGCTGCGTCAAACTGACCACCTCAAAGACATTGAGGTGGTGTTGGCACATCCACAAGCCCTGGCTCAATGCCAAGCTTGGCTGACACTTCATTTGCCGCATGCTGAGCGACGGGCTGTTTCCAGTAACGCAGAAGGTGCCAGACTGGCTGCTAGCAACCCCGCTTGGGCAGGCTTGGCCAGCGAACGTGCAGCGTCCCAATTTGGCTTGCACATCGTGGCCCATGCCATTCAAGACGAAGCCACCAACCGCACCCGCTTTGCCGTGATTTGCTTGCCGCAAACATTGGCCACACCGCCTGTGTCTGGCAAGGACTGCACCAGCTTGGTGGTTTCTGTGCCCAACAAACCAGGCGCTGTGCATGACTTGCTCATGCCCCTGAAGAACAACGGTGTCTCAATGACGCGCTTTGAGTCTCGACCCGCCAAGTCGGGCCAGTGGGAATACTATTTCTACATCGACATTCAAGGTCACATTTCTCAACCTCATGTGGCTGCCGCGCTGCAAGAGCTGCAAGGCTTGTGTGCTTTCTACAAGGTCTTGGGCTCCTACCCTATTCCCGAATGAAATTCGAAAAAGTCGCCCTCATTGGCTGCGGTCTGATGGGCGGCTCGTTCGCTTTGGCTGCTCGAAGAGCTGGTTGGGCGCCTCACATCGTTGGCCACAGCGCCTCAGAATCATCGCGCCAAAAAGCGCTCAGCATGGGCGTGATTGACCTGGCGGTGGACAGCATTGAGCAAGCAGTGAAGGGGGCCGACCTGGTGTTGTTGGCAGTGCCGGTCAAGGCTACAGAGGCTTGCTTTGAGGCCATTGCTCCGGCTTTAAAACCTGATGCTCTTTTAATGGATGTTGGCTCGACGAAGTCAGACATCGTGGTGTCTGCCCTCCGTACCCTTGGCAATAAACTCCACTGCTTCGTTCCAGTGCATCCCATTGCAGGCAAAGAGGTGGCTGGCGTAGAACATTCAGATGTTGACCTCTACAAAGATCGTGCACTGATCGTGACACCGATGGACAGCTCGGGCGCCACACAGGTTCAGCTTGCCAAACAAGTTTGGAAAAGCCTTGGCAGTTACATCAACGAGCTCACACCTGCAGCACACGATGCTGCTTTTGCGGCTGTCAGCCATCTGCCGCATGTTTTGTCTTACGCCATCATTCGCGGCATTTTTCAACAGCACAATGGCCCTAGCTTGATAGCACTTGGCGGCCCAGGCTTCAGAGATTTCTCGCGCATTGCTGCAAGTGACCCCGTCGTCTGGCGTGATATTTTGTCCACCAATCGCGAGCAGGTCTTGCTACAAATCAGCCACTTCAAAGACGCACTGAACGACTTTGAAAAAGCCATTCAAGCCAACGATCTCCAAGCGCTTGAAGACATGATTCGCCAAGCCAGTGATTTGCGCTTCAATTGGCGCATGGGTGCCAGCCAAAATTCAGAAAAATAAATCAGCCAACATGTTTGCAACCGCGTTTCTTGATCTCCCTTCCCTGCAACAAGCGGGTGGCACTGTCACGCTGCCTGGCTCTAAAAGTATTTCCAATCGCGTTTTGTTGTTGTCTGCACTTTGCGAGGGCAGCACTTGGGTGCATGACCTTTTAGATTCAGACGATACCCGTGTGATGTTGACTGCTTTGCGTCAACTGGGCTGTGGTGTTGAACCCAAGGCGGGTACCCACAGTGTTTGCATCACTGGCTTGGGACAAAGCAGTTCAAACGGTCAAGCAGCTGTCTTGAAGAAGCCCACTGAAGCCATTGAGTTTTTCATGGGCAACGCCGGTACGGCCATGCGCCCGTTAACGGCAGCGTTGGCGGTGATGGGCGGCGACTTCACTCTCAAAGGCGTGCCGCGCATGCACGAGCGCCCCATTGGCGATTTGGTCGATGCGCTGCGCCTCTTGGGTTGCCACATCGAATATTTGGGCAACGAAGGCTATCCGCCCTTGCGAGTGCAGCCACCTCAACTGCAACTCGACAAACCCATTCAAGTGCGCGGCGATGTGTCCAGCCAATTCCTCACGGCACTTTTGATGTCCTTGCCTCTGGCAGCACAAAAAGACATCGTCATAGAAGTGGTGGGCGAACTCATTTCCAAGCCTTATATTGAAATCACCCTGAATTTGTTAACGCGCTACGGCATCAACGTCAAACGCGATGGCTGGCAACGTTTCACCATTCCAGCCAGCAGCCAATTCACCTCGCCTGGCGAAATCCACGTGGAAGCCGACGCTTCGTCTGCCAGCTACTTCATTGCTTTGGGTGCATTAGCCGGTACCGACAAACCTGTTCGCATTCAAGGCGTGGGCCCCTCTTCCATTCAAGGCGACATTCGCTTCATGGATGCCGCAGCCCAAATGGGGGCACACATTGAGAGCGGCCCCAACTGGTTAGAAATCAAACGCGGTGCTTGGCCGCTCAAGGCCATCGACTTGGACTGCAATCACATTCCTGATGCAGCGATGACGTTGGCCGTCATGGCCCTTTATGCCGACGGCCCCACCACCCTGCGCAACATTGCCAGTTGGCGTGTGAAGGAAACCGATCGCATTGCGGCCATGGCCAAAGAATCGCGCAAGTTGGGCGCGCAAGTGGAAGAAGGCCCCGATTGGTTGCGAATAAATCCCTTGCCGGCAGGTCAATGGCAAGCCGCTAGCATTCACACTTATGACGACCATCGCGTGGCCATGTGCTTCTCTTTGGCTGCTTTCAATGCCGACCAGCAGGCTATACGCATTGAAGACCCCAAGTGTGTGGCCAAAACATTTCCAGACTATTTTGAAGCGCTGTTTTCTTTGGCCCAAACACCTGCAGACCGAATACCTGTCATATGCATCGATGGCCCAACTGCCTCTGGCAAAGGTACTTTGTCCAGCTTGGTGGCAGAACGCTTGGGCTACCACTACCTAGACTCTGGCGCCCTGTATCGCGTCACTGCCTATGCCGCATTGCAAGCAGGCTTGAGCCTAGACACTGTCAACGAGTCTGCCATTGCAGCACTGGCCGAGAAGTTACCGGTTCAATTTGAGGGCGACAAAGTCTTGCTCAATGAGCAAGATGTGACCGATGTCATTCGCAGCGAAGAAGGCGGCATGAACGCCTCCAAGGTTTCCACATTGCCTGCCGTTCGGATGGCCTTGGTGGCCCTTCAGCACAGCTTTCAGCGCCTACCCGGCCTCTTGGCCGATGGGCGCGACATGGGTACCGTCATCTTTCCGGGCGCACCTTTGAAGGTGTTTTTAACGGCCAGTGCCTCAAAAAGAGCCGACAGGCGTTATAAGCAATTGATTTCTAAAGGTTTTCAGGCTAGAATCGCCGATCTCAGAGCTGACCTAGAGGCTCGCGACGCACGAGACAGTTCTCGCAGCTTTGCGCCCTCAAAGCCAGCCCTAGACGCAATGCTGCTAGACAACTCCGACCTGAGCATCGAACAATCGGTGGTTCAAGTTCTTGACTGGTGGCAAAGCAAACAAGGCTTTCCCGTTTAAATTAATCCGTAAACAAAGAAGACTTGCAGAGGCCCACAAAGCCCCCTTCCGCGCTGCATGCGCACAGGCTTTGTGGTTCATCAACTTAACCTGCGTGAAAACGCAAACAACCGCCGCAACTAGCCTTGTTAACGACGCAATGGTGCAGTCGTCAGACCTTTTTGTGGATTAGGAACTTGAATGTCAGAATCTTTTGCAGCCCTATTTGAAGAATCACTGAAGCGCACGGAAATGCGCACAGGCGAAGTGATCACCGCTGAAGTTGTTCGCATCGAACACAACTTCGTGGTTGTGAACGCCGGCCTCAAATCTGAAGCCTACGTCCCCCTGGAAGAATTCAAATCAGATCTGGGCGAAATCGAAGTCCAAGTGGGCGACTTCGTGTCTGTGGCCATCGGTTCCATCGAGAACGGCTACGGCGACACCATTTTGAGCCGTGACACTGCCAAGCGTTTGGCCTCATGGTTGTCATTGGAAAAAGCCTTGGAATCCGGCGAATTCGTCACAGGCACCACCAGCGGCAAAGTCAAAGGCGGCCTCACTGTTTTGGTCAACGGCATTCGTGCTTTCTTGCCAGGTTCATTGGTTGACACACGTCCTACCAAAGACCTGTCACCGTACGAAAACAAGACCATGGAATTCAAGGTCATCAAGTTGGACCGCAAGCGCAACAACGTCGTGTTGTCACGCCGTGCTGTGGTCGAAGCTTCGATGGGCGAAGAGCGCGCCAAACTGATGGAAAACCTCCGCGAAGGTTCCGTCGTTCACGGTGTGGTCAAGAACATCACCGAATACGGTGCATTCGTTGACTTGGGCGGCATCGATGGTTTGCTGCACATCACCGACATGGCATGGCGCCGTGTTCGTCACCCTTCCGAAGTGGTGCAAGCCGGTC
>Ga0214921_10004766_pt1 | contig 19685 bp, 18 predicted proteins | sample LL1505_MetaG_FD_177992 | JGI IMG/M metagenome (GOLD analysis project Ga0214921, IMG submission 177992) | Freshwater microbial communities from Lake Lanier, Atlanta, Georgia, United States - LL-1505 | ecosystem: Environmental > Aquatic > Freshwater > Lake | place: USA: Georgia | collected...
CTTTTTACCATCCGTTAAATATGTATCCGTCTTGCCCAATGTTTCGCGATATATATTTAATAATACATCTATACCTACTGTTCTTATATTAAGTGCAGGGAAATGAGGCATGAAATCATTCCCCAACAAAAAACACATGAATATATAATCTGTTATTCTATTTATTTCACATTTAGAACTATCTATTTTCGTTTTTTCTGTGATATGTTTTGTTCCCTTTGTTTCCTTTATTTCATTTATATCTTTGAATTTATTCAATTCTCTCGCTCCTCTTACGTCTCTAGTAATTACGGCACCACCATTATAATCTTGCCCCTCACTTGATGCGTCATAATTGTGAATATACTTTATAATCCCTTTTGCCAGCTCCGGTATATCCAATAAATAATCCTTATTCGCATCCAATAATGAATCAATAGATTTTATAAATTCTGGTGTCTCGCGGAATAAATACAGGTTTTTAGTAATATGCAAATGATTCAATGTAAGCATAATTAAATCTGCATCAAGTCCATACACTAGTGTTATTGTATCTGGTGAATTATGATACTCGGGATTTTGACGCATATACTCAAATATCTTATGTTCCCCTTCACCACTTTCAGAACTACCCGATACAATATACTCTAATCTAGAACTTGATGTAGAAGTTGAAGATGAAGTTGAAGATGAAGATGAAGATGAAGTTGAAGATGAAGTTGAAGATGAAGTTGAAATTGAATCCATTTTATTCGCAAAATAATTCGCAACATCTTCATTTAGCTTCTTCATAAAATTAGTTCCTGGTGTAATCGCCGATGTATTCCATGTCTCTTTATACCCCTTGCCTTCAATATCGCGCTGGATTTGCGTCGTATACCATGACTTGTATCTACGATCACGCTGCTGACTCAACTTAGCAACCGGTGCAACACCATCAAACGCAATATATACACGATTCATAGGTTTTAGTAACTCAACATAGTAATCTACTTTTCTACATACCATCGATATAATCTCTTTTTCATATTCTTGTGCCTTTCCCTTATCATACGTGGGATTGTTTTTTACAGCGTCGTATATAAGTGAATTACAATCCATATATAAATTATTTACATGACTCAGATAACTCATCTCTTTTAGAATATAACCATGTCTTTTAACGATTTGTGAAAAATAACTCGGAATACCCATTTTGTTATTGTTGGTGTTGTTGGTTTTATTGTTGCGGGTGTTCTAGGATATTATGATTAACAATGATATGTCTTATATGTAATTATATTTTTGTTTCTATGTATTTTACATATATATTATGTTTATTTATTTGTTTACTTTGTTTATTCATATATAAAAATCATGAATGATAAAACATATTATTATTTATAATATCTTATATATATAATATATTATATATTAATAACACATATTATGGCTCAAAATAATCCTCCTCCTCCGACTCTTACACAAACAGCGATAATATCAAAATTAGATCCAGCTGGTATAAAAATGTCATTTGGTGGTATTATGCAAATTCTTTCTTCATTATCTCCGGTTCTTTTATCCGGTTTTTTTATTATTTCTAGTTTAAGTAATGGTAATTTAAAATGGGTAATGTATTTAGCAGGGTTTATTATCCTACTCTTTGTATTCTCTATTACAGCATTTACTATTGATTCTACTTTTCCAAATAAGGATAGTAGAGGTTCATCATACTGGAAAAAGGAATGCAATCTTGTTGCGCTTCCATTCGGACTCGGTGAATATATGGTTCCCAATTTTAATAGCTCAGCATTAGGTTTTATATTTGCTTATATTTTTATGCCAATGCTTCAATATGAAAGTTATAATTTAATTCTTTTGTCGATTATTATAGTATTCTTTTTTACCGACGCTATTTCAAAAGTTGTTCATGGATGCACTCCTATATTGGGTGTCATTATTGGGTTAGCTATTGGCTGGATTGTTGGTTATATATGGTATCTATTCGTTTCTTCTGCAAGTAACGATATGGTATATTTTAATGTTGAAAATGGTGCATCAATATGCTCTCGTCCAAATAAACAAACATTCAAATGCAAAGTATACAAAAATGGGGAAGTTATAGGGGGTATGTAGTGTAACTTACATGACATACTATCTTTTGCGATTATATAGTCGGCGCGTTTTTCGTTTCTTATTATTTTTATTATTTTTATTATTTTTATTATTTTTATTATTTACTATTTTTCTGTTTTTTTTACGAGTAATACTACCACCTCGACTTGTACTTCTACTTCTTTTACTCTTTCTATCTTCTGATGATCTACTCGGGCTTTCTTCTGATGATCTACCAGGGCTTTCTTCACCGGAATAATCTTCATTATAATCTCTACATGAAAAAGCAACAACAAAGTCATCGCGTTTGATCGTTTTATTTGCAATTGCTATTTCCAATAAAGTGGACAGTTTTATCATATAGCCACTTTTAACCTTATCATATTTATGTTGATGGGGGGGAGTAAATCTATATTGAGGACCCCAGACGCTTCCTCTTATTTTCTCTCTTATTACTTCAGCTATTTTCGAATTATCACTGTGTTGTCTTAATAGTTCTTGCTTTTCATTTTTGTCTTTAGTTGACAATGCTTTGTTATATAAATCAGATAGTCCTTTTTCAAGGTGTCGTAGTTCTATATTCGTAAATGGTATAGGTTTTGTCCCAGGGATTTTAACTCTGTCACTTTCTCTAAGACCAAATTTTTCATGAACATCTTTAAAATTGCCTGTATATGGATCAAATTCTAAAACTTGATCATTTGAAGGAGCACCTGCTGCGAATAAATACATGTCAGTCATTTTTCCACCTACTTTATGACATTTAAATCTACAAACATCTTTATCGACCACACTCCCATTATCACGTGTTTGACATAGCGAATCAAGTATCATTTCTCTAAGTTCATTTTTTTCTAATTCTGGTTCACCACTTTCGCTTACACGACGTTTAACACGATCTTCGAGTTCTCTAAAAAAATGTAATTCGGGCCTTTCTAAAAAACCTTTACGAGGATCATATAATGAATAACCATACGAACATCCAACACTTGCGGTAGTAATTGTATCAACCATAACAGGTTTTATGACTACTAGTTTTTTTTTAAGTTTGCCAGTAATCTTGTCAATACTATCACCAACAATAGTTCCACCATGGCAGTTAAATATAAAAGTGCGCGATTTTCTATCTTCTACACTCTCGCTCATATCATGTTGTTCAAAATCTGACATTGTTAATTAAAATATATATGATATATTTACAATTTTATATATTATATATTTACGATATTATATATTATATAATTACAATTTTATATATTGCATACATGTAAATTCCACATCTACATCTACATATTCATATTCATAACTAAGGATTAAATTTGTTACTATTATGAGCTATCCAGTTTTTAAATTCGTTCATAGACATATCTCTATGAAAGCTATTTGTCAGTAATTTTATGTTATTATATTTTCTAGATAGTATAGTTATATAGTTAAAAATAATATTTTTTGTTATGGCTTTATGATACATGAACATTTGATCTTCTTTAAATATCGGCTTCTTTATACGTTTATTTACTTCATTATGGAAATCAAAAAAGAATAATTGTAAATCTTTTTTTGTTTTAATATTTTCTCTTTTTACATTCTTCATAACTGCAGTAGCATGCTCTGAACAGTCAGGACACGGAAGATTAACACATATTTTCATGCATATATTCAAGAAATCGTTCTTTAATTCGTCAAAATATTCATCTTTCATTTTGAACGAAAGTGTGTGAAATAAATACCAGGTGGCATTTCCCCATTCTTTCTTTGTCGCCATATTATTAATATAATAATATAAAGACTTTTTATTTTATTAATTATACACAATTGTTTTATATGTTACATTCTAAATTAAATACGCAACCTTCTATTGATTTTTTCTCAGAACTCTCTAAAATTATGAACAATATACATGAACCGATCAATAAAAACGCACAAAACATATCATTAGAACCATCGCTTATAACAGAACCATCAAATATAATTATTTCTAATAGTAATACTAATAGTAATACTAATGTAACAGAATCTACAGAAAATAATGTCTGTCTTATCTCTAAAGAAAAGCTACACCCCAATCATATTACTCTAGTATGTAACCATAAATTCAATTATATACCAATTTATAAAGAAGTTATTTATCAGAAAAATAAAATAAATACTCTATACGAAATTACTAAACTATCCTCATACCAAATAAAATGTCCATATTGTCGCACCATTACCAATAATTTACTTCCTTATATTCCATATCCTTCTGTTAAACTTATTAAAAACGTAAATTCACCGGAATATGACTGCATGGATGCTATTAAATGCTCCTATATAATAAAACGACATGGTGCAAACAAAATGAATACAACATGTAACAAAAATGCACTATATTACGAGGAAGAAAATGTATTATTTTGTCCATCGCATTATAAAAAATATAAAGATAAATGTGATAGTAAAGTGTCATCGTGCATTAGCAAAGATAAATCTGATGCTACTACAATACCAAGATGCTGTGCAGTATTAAAAAGCGGTAAGAATATAGGTAAACCATGTAATAGTATTATCTCTATTGATGGTTCTACTTTTTGTAAAAGGCATTCTTAATAATGAACGTTTGTGTTATATTCGGTTACATTAGGTGTTATTCGGTGACATTGAGATTTTCGTTATATAGTAATAATAAACCTACATAAAAATAAGTTATAATATATATATACATATACGTATACTTATATACATATAAATAAAAATGACTGTCACAATTGCAGAATATATATGGCTTGATAATAATAAGAAATTCAGGTCCAAAACTAAAATTATTGAACACATAGATGCTCTTTTTTATCTTGAGTTCTCCGATGATAAAAATGTATCAAAGTTTCCGGAATGGGACTATGACGGTTCATCGACAGGACAAGCCGATGGCAAAAAATCCGAAATTATTCTTCGTCCTGTTTTTATTTGTGATAACCCTATTCTAAATACTGTAGGGAATCATGTCATGTATTCAAAGCTCGTTTTATGTGAAACATTTAATTATGATGGAACACCCACTGAATCAAATACACGACATTTCGCTAAAAAAATATTTGACATGTGTCGTGATCAAAAACCATGGTTTGGACTTGAGCAGGAATACTTTATTTTAGATAAATGCATAGAAACAAATCTTTACGAGGAGTTGTTTCATGTTACAACAGAACATTATTGCGGAATAGGACGTGAAATCAAATACAGACAATTAGCCGAAGAGCATATGTTGGCTTGCATAAAAGCGCGCATTACTATTTCCGGCATAAATGCAGAAGTAAGTAAAAATCAATGGGAATTTCAAATTGGGCCATCTGAAGGTATAAAAGCAGCAGATGAATTACTTGTCGCCCGATTTATACTTGAACGTATTGCTGAAAAATATGGGAATACGATCTCATATGATCCAAAACCATTCGCGCATATAAATGGATCAGGGTGTCATGCTAATTTTTCGACTCTCAAAATGCGCACCCCATGTGACGACAATAATGGAATAATGGAAATATACCGCACAACAAATAATATCGAAAAACATCACACTGAAGATATATGCTATTATGGAGTAAACAACGAACGGCGTCTATCTGGAAAGCATGAAACATCCAGCTACAATACATTTACTTCAGGTATTGGTGATAGAGGTGTATCTGTTCGTATCAATAATAAAACACACAATGCAGGCTATGGTTATTTTGAGGATAGACGTCCTGCTGCAAATATGGATCCTTATTTGGTTACTAGCATTTTAATGAAACGCGTTATTGAGAAGTGAGGTTTTGCGTGCATAATGATTGGATGGTATAACTACATATTTAGTATACACATAAAATTGAAATATTGATTTTATTTTTATTTAATATAAAATCAATAACGTATGCGATGAGTGCAGCAATCCAGACGAATGTCAATCCAAACAATATATTTCAAGAAGCAATAAGTCATTGTCGTTGGAAAAAAGCATTACACAATATTTTACAAGGTATAGATATATCGATTTACAATAATAAAACATTTGAAGAAATTATGATTGCAATTTATAATATTTGTAAAGATGTTCAGGGAATTGGAATGCTCGCTACATATGATATAACGGCTGCAATATGTAGACATTACAATATAAACATAGATAAAGTATATATTGTAGGAAAAGGTCCAAAAAGAGCAATTAAATTATTAAATATAAAAACTACAACACACAAAATAAACGAAGATATTAAACTAAGGTATGCTAATATAACTGATATTATAAACGCATTTGATGCTAGCGGTTTTGAATTAAATGAACAAGTTAAAAATAGTAAAAATGGGGATATATTAGAAAGTTATATATGTAACTGGCAGAAAACTCGCTGAATGTCGTGTTATAACGAAACGTGTGAGGATGTATTAGCTAATTGTGCATGTTTACCTACTCGCATTTCATCGTATAATTTTAATTTCATTGTTTTTACTCGTTTTTTAGCTTCATTTTTATTTGGAATAACTTTATATTTATATAAATGACGAGCAGTTCGTCGTATTTGTCCAGGCGGCAACGGATTAACCATAAGCCCTTTGAATCCTGATTCACCATATCCACGAATCGTTCCCATAGCATCTGGGATATCCCGTCTATACCTATCATAGTCTAAACCTTCATTAATCTCATCATATATATTTCGCACATTCGACTCATCGTATTCTCTTTTAACTTGTATATATTTCGGATAGTATAAAAAAAAAGGAGATAATGTAGGTATAGAATAATCGTCTCCATAAAAACCATTTGTTATATACATCAATACACCACCCATATTTTCAAAAAAAGTATTCAATTGTTTTGCTTGAAATATTTCCGTGCTTAACAAGAGCCGCATATTTTTATCAGATTCAGATGAACTAGTATAAAGAGAATTAAGATAGGATAATACACTTACTATATTTCGGGTTACACTAATAAAATAGTCCAAATTTTTTGACAACATAGTATAAAATTCTTCCATTAAATATATTTTAACCTTTATTAATTCATTTGCATACGGATTATTACCAGCAGGATTATCTGTTTCAATCAACTCATTTGAAGCATATACACTACCTAAAGACGCAAAACTAAATGCAGCCATAAAATCAAAACCCATTATTTCGTTTAAAAATACCATAAAAGACTTTTTAAAAAAATCATACATATTATTTCGTATCAAATTGATATTTACAAGATCGGGTTGTTTTCCTATAGGGAAATAATCATGCTCTTGTATAAATCTAGTTTTTTTTCCAACTGTTTCGGGTTTTAAATTTGCAATTTTATCATAATAAAATATATAGACAAACATCGCAAGCATGCGGTTTGTATTATAAAGAAATCTTTTACCTTCCGTTAATAATTGTATTGCGGGATTAACCGTCCCTGGTTTTTGGAAATTTGGGGTTGGGTTTCGAAACACTTGATCATTATCTGTATAATTGGGCGCACAAGAATAAATAAATATATTCATAATTTTATTTTCACGAATTGCAATAGGAAGAATAGTTTCTACCATATTAATAGATGTTGACTTTGAAAAAAATGTTGTGCCAGGATATAATTCAAAAATAGGTTTTTTGTAAATCACTTGTTTACTTTTTTTTTTGTTATAATCCACAGGTATAAAAATACCAGTTGAATAAAGGCTTGCCATAGTAAGAATATTTATATCATGATCTTCAATGATATCATCATCAATAAAATGTCCACCAAATACTCTATCATGTGTTATATCAGTTAAACTAAGTGTATCTTTTACGAGACATGCGTCCAACTTGTTGATATGTAAATATTTACATATTATATCGAATATTTCCTTCCTTTTTTTTTCACCGGATGATGTGTTATTAAACATTACTGCATTTTTGGGGTCTAATAATATATGATTTATAATTAAATACATTTTTTTATATTTGGGAGATACTAGTTCATGCATTTTCCCTAATTCTATTACTCTTAAATATCTATTTGCGAGTATTTTCATTTCATGCGATAGTTCCTTACCTATTGCACCATGTGCTGATATAAAAATAGTTTCCCTTCCTTTAATATCTTTATTTTGTTCTGATAGCTGAAATAATTGTAATTCATCATTGCGTGTAAAGTTTCTATTAAACATTGGATGTCTATTATAGCCTAAAAATTGCAAACTGGTTGGTTCGTATGGACGTTTTGGAGTAGGAATTTTAAAAATCATCATATCCGGAGGGTATCTTATATTTTCCATCGTAGGCGATGGCCCTAAATTTATTTTTTGTGTAAAAAAAACATGTTTAACTTTTTCCATAAATAATTTTGTTGTTTCATGATCAAATAGCGTTCGACTCTTAATTGCATCAAAACTAGATATTGTGATATTTTCTATTAATTCGTCGCGAAGTCTACCCCATATAAGTATTACTCCCAATTCATCCGCTTTGTTAATTTCTCGAAGAATACTATAAAGTAATGGTGATATAAATGAATAATGATCATTATTTGTGTTAATAAAACCAATCATATCGAATAATTTTGGCCCAATTATCGCGGCTATATCATCATGTTTGGGTAAAAATGATAATGGAAGAATTTCTGGTAAACTATACGTAAAAGGTAACAAATAAATTAAAGGTAATGTTCCAGTTCCTGATTTTTTATTCATTTGAACCGTGTTATCTTCTATTATATCAAAAGGCGGTGTATATGTTGTTTTTAGTCTACCTTTTGATGTTAATACAACTTTTGGTGGCGTTGGAGGTGGCAATGGCGGCAATGGTGGCTGTGATTGTATAAGATTAGGAACTGCTACTTCAGGTGCCATTATTGTAGGAGATTTACGTTTCAATGGCGATTTAATACCACGTTTCGGTGTTTGGTGCGATAATTTATTAATTAATGAGTGAAAATTTTCACTATGTCTTAAATTGCGCAAACTTCCTTGTCTATCTAGATTTTCTGCTAATATTACACTTTTATCAAACGGGCTTTTACGATTATATGCATAAGCTTGAACACCCAATGGTAATACCGACATATCCACAGCATGATCGCTCGCCCGGCTACTCGCTCTACTAACATTTAAAGGGTTTACATTTAATGATGATGGTGTTATATGAGATGATAAGGATAACGGCAATAAAGGGGATGTTACAGGTGTTGCTCCTCCATAATAATTTTTATATTTATAATTATATCCGTATCTATTTTTCCTTGTTTGGTTTTTAACTAAATGTTTTTTATTATATTTTTTTTGGTTTTTTTTATTTAAATTAACAACCATTGTATATTATAATAGTAACATATTTAAATTTATAAATGAAAATTATAACAAAAATCTACTAATCAACAATTAAAAAACATCCCCCCAAAATGGCTAGCAACTATTTAACAAAACTACCTCCCCATATTTTACACCCTTTTTGCCATCCTCCTATCACTACATACATTTATATATTCCTTACCATAATGGGTTGCACGCGACATCATGGTATATATAAAATAAGAGCATAATGGTAACAACCCCTCCACCGCAAGATTGGCAGGGCGGATGCCGAATAAGTGATGATGTATGAAAATTTCAACTCTCGGAGGCCATTTTCCAAAAATGGACATTTATAAATGTCCATTTTCTAAAAACCAGATCTAGATTTGAAAAAAACGATGAAAACGTCACTCAAAGCATAATGCTCTAAATTCCTTTTTTTTGTTGAAATATTTGTTACCATATTTTTTAGAGATGTTATGTGAAAATGACTTAAAACTATTTTACTATAATATTATACAAGGAGATGTTAAAGAAAACGCCGCCAAAAAACGCCATAATATTCGAATGTAAAGTATGTGACTTTATATGTAGTAAAAAAAGTAATTATGAAATGCATCTTGCTACTAGTAAACACAAACAGTTAACAAATATTGAAAATGATAACAAAAACACAAAAATATTATCATGTGACTTATGTAGCAAACACTATTTTTCAAGAGTTGGATTATGGAAACATGCAAAAGTATGCACTAAGAAACCCCCCGAGACTCCCGAGGTCCCCGAAACTACAGAAGTAACTACAAATATGTTACTAGAAATTGTAAATTATAATAAAGAAATGGTAGAAATAATCAAAGAACAAAATACACAAATAAAACAAATAATTTCTAATATACAGTCTCCTCAAATTATTCCCCCCGAATCTCCTCCTACCCTTCCACTTAACTCAACCATATTTACACCGCAATGGTAAGAAATTATAATAAAAATAATAAAAAAATTAGAGCATAATGGTAACAATCACCCCGCAAGATTGGCAGGGCGGATGCCGAATAAGTGATGATGTATGAAAATTTCAACTCTCGGAGGCCATTTTCCAAAAATGGACATTTATAAATGTCCATTTTCTAAAAACGGGGGTAGAGATTTGAAAAAAACGATGAAAACGTCACTCAGAGCATAATGCTCTAAATTCTTTTTTTTTGTTTAAAAGTTTGTTACCATAATTTTTAAACATCTTATTATATATTATATGAAAAGGGTTTAGGCGTTTATTATGTTAACATTATATATGAACTTATTAATGAAAACGCCATCAAAAAACGCCAAAATTTTCGAGTGTAAAAGTTGTGACTTCTCATCTAGTAAAGAAAGTGAATATATTAGACATCTAGCTACAAGTAAACATAAACGGTTAACAAATATTGAAAATGATAACAAAAACACGAAAATCTTTACATGTGACTTATGTAGCAAACACTATTTTTCAAGAGTTGGATTATGGAAACATGAAAAAGTATGCATAAAAAATAATAATGTTATATTAAGCGACACTGATATAGCAGCAAATGTAAGTAATATTGATAAAGAAATAAATCAAGTAATTACAAAAGATATGTTTATGGAACTTATTAATGACAATAAAGAAATGATAAAAATAATCAAAGATCAACATGAGCAGATAAAGAGTATGATTCCTAAAATGGGTAACACTATAAATAATACAACTAATAATAACAATTTTAATTTGAATGTTTTTTTGAACGAACAGTGTAAAGATGCTATCAATATAAACGAATTTATTAAATCTTTGAAAATAACTCTAGAAGATCTTTATTTTACTAGGAAAAACGGTATTGCACAAGGTATAAGCAATCTCATGATAAATGGGCTAAAAGAATTAGATGTATATAAACGCCCTATACATTGCACAGATTTTAAACGCGATATCGTATATATTAAAGAACATGATAAATGGGAAAAAGATGATAATAAAAAAATAATGAAAAAAACGATAGAAATTGTAGCAAATAAACAGAGGAATAAAATATCAGATTGGGTGGATTTACATCCTTATTGGATTGAAGATGAAAAATTGCAATATGAATATTTGACATTATTAAACAAAATAACCGAACCTATCGATTGTGATGATAAAATAGAAAAGAAAATTATAAGAAACATAGCAAAAGAAGTTCAAATAACCGATATTAAAAAATATTAGTAGTATTATTAGTAATACTAATAATAATACATAAAATGAAAATAATATAAAAATGTTTTATTATTAATCTATAGTATATCGAATATAGAATGGAAACAAAAGAACAACTTGTTCAACAAATTAAGGGGTGGATGGCAAATGATAACGAAATACGCGAAATACAAGCACGACTAAAAGAGTTAAAAGAAAAACGTAAGGGATATGCAGATAATTTAGTAGGAATTATGCGAAAAAATGAAATCGATTGTTTTGATGTAAATGATGGTAAACTTATTTATACAAAAACAAAAGTAAAAGCTCCTTTGAATAAAACTACTTTAGTTACGTCTTTAATGAAATATTTCAAAGATGATGACGAACAAGCTAAAGAATTGGGACAGTTTTTATTAGAATCACGTGAAGAAAAAGTGAAAGAATCAATACGCCGTAAAATTCAGAAATAATAATATATACGTATTATAATTGTGTAATACATAATTATAATGCTTCCTTCTTCACGCAACTTATATAAAAAAGAACACGATAACGAGGATACTCGTTTATCTCATAATGTGTCCAGATTTTATAAAAATAATATGAATAATAGCGATAATAATAGAGGTAATAATAAATATATAAATTTACATATAGATGGTCATGATAATGTAGATGATAAAAACAATTCAGAACATGGTGATACATTATATGACTTGGAACCTACTTATATATCTTCTAATATATCAAATATGTCAAACTCCCCAAAATCCGAATATGATGATTCTGTTAGATCATATAATACACATTTATCTATAAAAAAACAAAAAATTCATAATATAAAATATCCATTTTCAGATAAATATTCTACACACTTGATACATGATTTAGATAATATACATATGGATAGTGGTATGGATAGTCGTGATAATGAAGCGAATAATACTATTGAATTATGTGTTTATCATATAAATAAAATGTCATATAAACCGTTCTTAGAATTCTTGTTATACAAAAGTGATGATAATATGTATTTCCCCAATTATGTTCAACCTCCTGATAATTATGATATATTAGATAAGGCATCATTTTTATTAGATAATTTATTTGATACCAAATGCGAATTTAAAGGTAGAATTATTGAATCATCTACAATGAATAATGTCAAAAATGCACACATAAATGATAGGATTATTTTGTTATACGAACTGAAAGAAAAAGATAATAGTATGAAACGTATGAAAAATGATGATAAATTTTGGTGGGCAACTGTTAGCGAAATATTTAATTTTAAAAAGATATTATTTTATGATATAAACAATTCGGTTATAGATGTTTTTCTATCGTATCCACAAATGATACAAATTTATTATAAAGATTCATTGATTGAAACACCTATGGTAATTTTTAATGGTAATAATAGCAATATTGCAAAATATAATGCAATTTTCTCATTAAAAAAATCAAATAATGAATCGCGGTATGGGCCGTTTTATTATTTTACCGATTTATTTAATTCTATGAAATATGCGTGTTATAATTTTAAAGTAGAAAAATATGATAAAGGGGGGTTGGTTAGATTTATTATTTTCCCTGGTAAAATAAAAATGTTTTTAAAAGAAGATAAGCCCGATAAATCTGAAATGGCAAAATATATTTATAATAAAAATCCAATTGAAAAATATACTGCACAATTTAGAGATAATGACTGTAAATGGACAGAGTCATATAATACTGCATATAATGGTTCATATCATATAAAAATAAATTCAAAAGAAGATACTAGCGAACACGAAGACTATTATGAATCATATAATAGCGCAAGCTCAAGTTTGGAATTTAATAGTTCATATATTGAGGATAATCGTAATATAGAGGATAATGATATATATTATTTAGGCATGCGGATATGTATCGACGAATATATTTTTCAAACACCTTTATCGTATTATTATATAGATACTACTAATATACCTGATAAATATGAATACGGTTTTAAAAATTATAAAATAAAATAATATAATATATATTCAATATTCATGAGATTAGGGAGTATAAGTTCTTGGGCTATTTTAATTATAGTTGTATGTTTAATAAATCCTGCAATTTTTGCAATTTTAGATTTTATGGAGGTAGAAAGAAGTTCTTATGATTCATATATATTATGGGGAAATGCTTTGCTTATTTTTTGGTTTGTTTTAAGTGAAGATCGCACATCAGAATTGTTAAAAATATAATTGTTTATAGATTACACTATAATTACATTATAATTTCATCACAATTATGATGAAATGCGTTTATTATTTTAAAAAAATAATATTGCTAATTAAAATATTATCAACCAAATATTATATATATATTTTATATAATACTTGTATGACAGATATTATAGATTATAATAGTGATTTAGAACATTTGTTAAAAATACATGCAGAAGAATGTGAATCGTTTTCTATTTTACATCGATACTCGTTTGAGAAATATAATGAGCGCTCTAATTATATAAATATTCCTGTTATTATTTTATCCAGTGCTATCGGTTTCGCTACAGGTATAGATATTGGTTATGATAAGATGAATATTATATTAGGTGTTAGTAGTATTTTTGTAGGTATAATTAAATCAATCGATACATATTTTCAGTTAGGTAAGCGTTCAGAATCACATCGTCTTTGTTCTTTACAATTTCAACAAATAAATAAGAAAATAATGATTGAACTATCTTTAAAACGTGATCAAAGAATAAGTGCAAAAGATATGCTACAAATTATTAAAACAGATATAAAAAATTTACAAGATATTGCTCCTCTAATTGATGAAGAAATAGTAGAAATGTTTAAAAAAAATTATGGTATTATAGATCCTTCATCTAATAAAATAAAATTTACTGCACATACTCCGAATTTATGTAACGGTTTAAGTCAAGTAACTATAAATGGTGAAAAATCATCATATGATGATGACGATGAAATGGGAACAAGGAATAGAGGGCGACGCAGAAGAAGTTCACGTGAAAGAAATAGTAGAGGGTCATCCAGAGGGTCGTCTCCAGCTTCATATGACGAGAGTGACAACGACGACGATAACAATGGTGAGGGTAATTCTAGAATAAATAGAAAAAGAGTAAATAAACAAGATAAACAACGCAAATCTGATGGAAATGTATCTAGTGCAAGTAATTCTTCTGGTTTTATGAGTTCGGTATCTAATTTTTTTAATAAAGGGGTTAACTTAATCAAAGGTAACACGCCACCCCCTCCTCCTTCTGTTACCGTGTCTCATAGTAACTCAAAACGTCATCATAATGCTTCAAATACGGTTATAGAATTGACAAATGTTGTTGTTGATAAATTTTCAGATAAAGATAAAATTGGTGGAAATAATGAAATTATTAGTGATGAATTGAAAGATATTTTAAATAAGAAATCTTCTAATAACTCTTCTAATAATTCTACCAGCAAAAGTATACGTTCTCCTTCTCAAATATTAGATACCCCCGTTATATCAGATTTTCATTTTCAACAATTACAACAATTACAACAATTACAACAATTACAACAATTACAACAATTGCAACAAACACCGCATTTGCAATCACATACTCCTGTTAATTTTGTAAATACATTGTCTAATCCTATGATTAGTGCTGACTTAATATATAACACACACAATAGTCACCGTAGTCATAATACCCAAAGTATGATTCATACACCAAGCTTGCACGGTTCGACAAATAACTCTGTAATCGGAGGAAATACACCACGTATACTTTCTTCGGCTATAAACGAAATAGATAATATACAAAATCAGTCTGTAAATATAGAAATACATGAAATTGAAAATAGTATAAATAATCCTCTACCTATATTATCTACACCTTCTTCCCCTTCTTTTCCTAATATTAATAATTTAAATAATGACAAGGGTAATGATGACGATGACGATGGAGCACTAATGTAAGTAAGTATACTATTCGATACGATGCAACCCATATTGTTTTAATATAATATATATAAAATTGAAATAAACATAATTTATATATATTATAATAAGAACCCATACATACAAAAATCATACACAATACTAATACACAAATACGTATAAAATGGAACGACGTTTGAACAAAAAGGTTGAAGAATACTTGATTCTGTTTAAAAATGAGATTGCGAAAAGATTGCAAAATATGGCTGACGGATTAGAACACGCAAATTTGCAAGTCGTGACACTGCCGTCTATATGCGAAGAAACCAAATTTAAATGTAATTCTTTAGCAGGGTTTGTTTATAATTATGAAAAGCTTCGTCTAACAAAAGACGATTTTATGAAGCGGAAACGCATCAAAAGTGTAGTCCCCATTTATGATAGATGTTGTGCAAAAAGGGCGAACGGTGAACAGTGCACGCGTCGTAAAAAAGAAGGGGAGACATATTGTGGGACTCATATAAAGGGGACACCGCATAGTATAATGGATGAAGTTGTTGGTGAAGCACCTACTACTAAAACGGTAAAGGTTGACATTTGGGCGCAAGATATTAAGGGAATTATATATTATGTTGACAAGGCTGGTAATGTGTATGATACCGAAGATATAATGAAAATTGATAAATATCCGAAGCGCGTAATTGCAAAATATGTGCAGGATGATGCCGGGAATTATACAATCCCGTCTATGTTTGGCCCGTCTATGTTTGGCCCTGCTATATCTTCTAGTGTATCCATCGAATAAATTATATATTAATAATTTATTTATGATAATATTTATTTTTTATTGTATTATTATATAAAATGTTTTCTGCCATGGAAGCAAGTAGAAAAGCACGTGAATCAGGTTTAAAACCTGGCACTTCAAATTATAATGATGCAGTTAAAGCGGAGTTAAAAAAAATGAATCAAAAAATAAACTCACCAGTATCGCCATCATCACCGGTATCGCCAGTATCGCCAGTATCGCCATCATCACCGGTATCGCCATCTTCATCATCGTGTATTGGTATATTAAATGGAATTGATAAAAAACCTGAACTTAATGGAAGATTTGTTATAGTTAAGGGGGTTTTAGATAGTAAAAGAATTAAAGTAATACCAATCATAACTAGTCCAGAAATTAGTGTGGCACAAAATAAAATAACACATGTGTCATTAGATCATATACAAGGAGGCGGACGTAAAAGAAAATCGCGAAAAAATAGGCATTCAAGGCGAACCAGGCATTCAAGACGAACCAGGCATTCAAGGCGAATCAATAAATAAATACAAACCCTATATATACTTAAAAGTAATACAATATGTATATAAAATAATAATTTTGTTCATTGTTCATTACCTATTGCGTAAATGTTACAATCATACGATAGTTTAAATGCAGATATTCGTGTTAAAATAGGTGAAGAATGGCGTCCTGCAGATGAGAATCAGAAAGCTGCATATATTGCATATAAATCGCGTGATCACTATTATAGAGAAACACCATATACGCATGATACCTTTATAACCATATTTCGCGATGATAATGACGCATATATGGCGACATATTTTAAATTAGCAGGTTCGGTGCGTAATCCAAATGCGAAATACCCTATTATAGATATGAATGATATACGTATTTTTTTAATGAATGGTGTAACAGGTAATGGAAGCAGAAATGGTGCAGGATGGGTAAAGGCACGGAATTATCAAGCATGGGCTTATGTCGATTTTATATATGATACAAATGCAATACGAAAATGTTATATGTCAAAATATTCGACATATTTGGCTTTCCCGCCGGGATTTGATAGCAGAAATGTTATTACAATTGATATAGACAATTTGCCGCCGAATATTATATTCTCAATGTCGCGCAATGATAACAATAGCGTATACTATGAAAGAAATGATCCTACTTCTTCACGTGTAAGAATATGCGATAATGAATATGCGCGTATTGGTTTTTTGGGATTCTTTACAAGGATAACAATGGATGTTGGGATTGAAATAGTTCACCCTAGCCCTAGCAATATAAGTTTACAAAATGGAATCTGCGATGGAGTAATACCTCCTCTTGTTGAAACATTGCATGAAGAAGATCAATGTATTTTGTGTTATAAGTATAAAAAGAATGTAGAATATGTATCATGTGGACATGTAATATCGTGTTATGAATGTTTTAATAAATTGGTTAGAAAAGAGTGTCCTGTTTGTAATAAAAAGATAGACAAAATTAAAGTAAGTAATAATTAGATTGATATCAAATTGATATAAAATAGGTATAATACTATATGATTATTTATAGTATTATATAGTCTTGTATATTGACGATATGTAACACTTTATTTTATTATTTCTTTTTTACAATACGTTCCCAACATCTAGAAAAACATGATTTAGCGACTTCTTCTGCGATTTTTTCTATTTTGTTTATATCAAGTTTACCTCTAGATGCATCTATAATAAAATCTATAGAATCAGATACAACATTTCCAGTTATCATATTTAATGCTTCTAATTTATGTTCTGTTAGCATCTCTGAGTTGTTCATTATTATATCCTTAAGTAATTTTATTACAAACTCTTTTTTATTAGAACCTGATTCTTTCGTCTGTTCTACAATTATCATAGCAATTCTAAGAAGACGCATTATTGATTCAGGGCTAATAGATACATTTTTCTCCTTAATTTGTTTCAAAAATTCTTCTTGACAATATTTGAAATCTTTTATAACGATTGTAACCATTTCAGTTGCTGTTGCTGTTTCTGTTGCTGTTGCCACGGTAGTTGCTGTTGCCACGGTAGTTGCCACTATATTCTCACTTATACTTTCTGAATAGTTTACATTTACTATTTCGTTCATCGGTGTATTTTTTGTATTATTAGAAGAGTCATCAGATAACGCATATTCTTCATTTAATGAGGGTAATATTAATTTTTCAGTAAATTGTGTAGATGATTCGTTTACTGATTCTTTTGATACAAATACAGGCGAATTTACTGGTGAATTAATCGGTGATGCTACATAAACAGGCGAGTCACATTGTTCGTTTGTGTTTATAATATCCGAATTTTCCATTATTTTATAAATATGTATATAATATATACTTATAAAATATATTTTATATTGATTTAATTGATAATATATATTGTATAATATAGTTAAATATAGTTAAATATAAAAATGAAAAGTAAATTAACAAGTAAAAAAATACATATAATTGTTTAGATTTTATTGTATTATATCCTGTAATATTTGTAACAATATAGCGTTATATGACTTGTTTAAAATGGGCATGTCGAAGTCCTGTCGGGCGTAGTATCATACGACATAGGCGCAGACAGCATTCTTCCAATTCGAGCACAAGCAGGAGATGCGTGACTTGAAAATGTATCATCTGCTGTGCCTCCGCATGAATAATATTCTCCTTCATCTCCACTACCGCATTCATTTTCATGATATCCGTCATGTCGAAATCCTCTAGGATTACGCATCCCGATAATTGTTTCACGAGATAAGTATCGCAATTTTGAACCAATACCACGCGATGATGGTGTAAAATCTGATACGAGTTTTTCATTTTCATTTTCATTCGATTCTTTTTCTACTGCTTCAATGTCAGAAACGAGTGTTGTATTTGTCGGGCTATTAAATCCGGAACCCATAGGAGTCGATGGAGTAGTAGGTTGGGTATCAATATCAATTGTTGTTGCGTTCTCATTTCCATAAGCATATGTATCGTTTACAACAAATCCACCACCCGAAATCGCACGTCTTGGAGCTGCAGGTGGGTAATTGTCGTAACAGTCGTCATCATAACCATTTTGCGATGTGGTGTGTATGATAGGATATGACGATTGTGACAATGGTATAGAACTAAGAATTTCTGTTTGAAGAGGAGTTATATCATTGACTGTTACAGCACGCTGCTGAATTTGTGATGCTTGGCGTGCAGCTACATATCTTTCGCCGATATTAGTAGCCATCAAACCGCTAATACATACAAACAAATCATCGGCAAGTTGTATCATGAATGGATCTTCAGCGAGATTTTTATTGACTACATATGTTATGAATTTTTCCTGGAAAGCTGTTACCGTGTCAATAAGTCTATTCTTCTCGGCAACGGAATTAGCGTGAGACATTAACCTTATATTTTGAAGAAATTTTAGCGCTTTGT
>Ga0214921_10004767_pt1 | contig 19682 bp, 19 predicted proteins | sample LL1505_MetaG_FD_177992 | JGI IMG/M metagenome (GOLD analysis project Ga0214921, IMG submission 177992) | Freshwater microbial communities from Lake Lanier, Atlanta, Georgia, United States - LL-1505 | ecosystem: Environmental > Aquatic > Freshwater > Lake | place: USA: Georgia | collected...
GGGACAAAGCCCGGGGGGGGAAGGCGTCTAAGGGCGCGGACATCGGCGGACGCGAAGGCCGTGAGCCTAGCGAGGGTCGGTGACCCGGGCGAACACCATGCGCCCGGCCGGGGTTTGCAGGGCGCCGGTCACGGTGACGGCCAAGCGCTCCCCTATGCCCCCACGGCCCCCCTCCACCACCACCATCGTGCCGTCCTCCAGGTAGCCCACCCCCTGGTCTGGCTCCTTGCCCTCCCGCACGATCTTCAGCTGGAGCAAATCTCCCGGTTGCACCTCCAGCCGCAGGCTGATTACCAGTTCGCTGAGGTTGAGGGGGCGCAGGTTCTGCACCTGGGCCACCTTGGCCAGGTTGTAATCAGTGGTCACCAGCAAGCCATCGGTGTCTTCCGCCAGTTTCAGCAGCTTGTCGTCTACGCCTTCCCCCTCGTAGCGGGTGTTGTTCACCACCAGCCGCCGGCCGTAGCTATCGCGCAGTTCGGCCAGCAATTTCAAGCCGCGACGGCCCTTACCGCGTTTTTCGCCATTGCCCGAATCGGCCAGCTGCTGCAGCTCATTGATCACGCACTGGGCCACGATCACCTGGCCCTCCAGCAAACCGCAATCCAGCAGGGCCTTGATCCGACCGTCGATGATCACACTGGTGTCGAGGATCTTGGGGCTAGCCGGTTGCAACACCCCATCGGCCACCAGCAGGGCCTCGGCGCTGGTGGGGTTAAACAGCCGCAGCAGGGTGCGCCCATGGACCTCCGCCAGGTTGTAGCCACTCACCCCGAAGAACACATTGCTCATTACCGCGGCCAGGGGCTTAACGAAACCCACCTCCCAGGGCAGCGGCAGCAACAGGATCGGCGCCAGCAAAAGATTGGCCACCAGCAGCCCCAGGATCAGCCCCAGGGCGCGACTGATCAGCAGGTCGGTGGGCATGGTGCGCACCTGCCGCATCAATTTCTGGCGCAGCTGCTGAAAGAAAAAGCCAGCCAAGAGGCCAAAGAAGGCGCCAAAACCGCCCAGCACCCATCGCAACCCCTCCAGGTTGGTGACCTGCACCAGCAGCCTTTCCGGCAGCAGGTCCACCCCCAGCCAGCCGGAGGCGGCGCCGGAGATCAGAAACAGAATCAGGATCAGCGCGTCGACCATCAAGCCCTGGGGATCCAGCAGAAGGCCAAGGGGCCCATGGGGAGATTGCCATGAGTGTGCCGCTTCCACCCCATCGGCGCTTGCCCCGCAGCCTCTATCTCCATATCCCGTTCTGCCATCGGCGCTGTTTTTACTGCGATTTTCCTGTGGTGCCCCTCGGGGATAAGGCCGACGGTGCCCATTCCGCCTCGGTGGCCAACTACCTCAAGCAATTACAGCAAGACCTGGCCGCCGCCCCCGCCGGACCGCCCCTATCCACCATCTACGTGGGCGGCGGCACCCCTTCGATCCTCAGCCCAGCCCAGCTGGGGGCCCTGCTGGGGCAGGTGCGGGACCACTGGGGCCTGGCCCCAGGGGCCGAGGTCACCCTGGAGATGGACCCGGCCAGCTTTGATCGAGCCCGGCTGGAGGCGGTGCTGGCCCTGGGGGTAAATCGGGTGAGCCTGGGGGGCCAGAGCTTCAACGATGGGGTGCTGGCCGGGTTGGGGCGCAGGCACAGCGCCCAGCAGCTCCGGGAGGCCTGTGGCTGGTTGCGGACGGCCAGCGCCCATGGGGCCTTGGCCAGCTGGAGCCTTGATCTGATCGTGAACCTGCCCGACCAAAGCGCGGCGGCTTGGCAGCAGGACCTGGAAGCCGCCCTGGCGGAAGCGCCCCCCCATCTCTCGATCTACGACCTGATCGTGGAACCCGGCACCGTGTTTGAGCGGCGCCAACGCCAGGGAACCCTGGCCCTGCCGGAGGAGGGGGCCGCCGCCGAACGGCTCACCTTCACCCACCAACAGCTGGCGGCAGCGGGCTACGGCCACTACGAAATCAGCAGCTGGGCCCTGCCCGGCCATGGGTCCCGCCACAACCGGGTGTATTGGAGCGGCGCCAGTTGGTGGGCCTGCGGCCTGGGCTCCACCGCCGGCGTTGATGGCCAACGGCTGGCCAGGCCCCGCACCCGGGAGGCCTATGGGGCCTGGCTGCAGCAGCGGGCCGGGGCCCAAAGGGAGGGGCTGGCAGAGGTGGGGGCCTTGCCCCCCCTCGATGAACTGCTGCTGGTGGGCCTGCGCCGCCGGGAGGGGGTGAACCTCGCCTGGTTGGAGGCCACGGGGGCCTGGCCCCAGGGTCAGCCCCTGGCCGAGGCCCTGGCGGCACCGCTGGCCCCTTGGCTGGAGCGGGGCCTGGTGCAGCTGGAGGGGCAACAACTGCGCCTGGTGCCCCCGGAGGGGTTCAGTCTTAGCAATGCCGTGTTGCGGGATCTGTTGGTTTGGTGGGACCAGCAGGGGGCTGGGCAGGATCGGCCTGCACCGCCTGCACCCAGCCCCGCAGGGCTTCGCTAAACAGCTGGGTCCCCGGCAGTAGCGCCGGGGAGAAGGGCGGCTGCTGGGGGGTGAGGCCCAACAGGTCAGCGCTAACGCGCACCTGGCCATCGCAGTCGTCGCCGGCCCCGATGCCAATCACCGGCAGCAGCAGCTCCCGCCGCAGCCGCCCGGCCAGCTCCGCGGGCACGTGTTCAAGCACCAGGGCAAAGCAGCCGGCGGCCTGCAGGTTTAGGGAGCTTTGGCGCAGCCTTTCCTGGGCCAGGGGTTCGGTGGCCTGGCGGCGATAGCCCAGCTGGCGCACCGACTGGGGGGTGAGCCCCAGGTGGCCCATCACCGGGATGCCACTGCGCACCAACCGATCGATCACCGCCAGGGTTTCCGGTTCGGCCCCCTCCAGCTTCACGCCAAGGCATGCGGTTTCCTTGAGGAACCGGCCGGCGGCGGCCACGGCCTGGTCGGCGCCGCATTGATAACTGAGAAAAGGCAGGTCACAAACCATGGGCGTGTGGGCCAAGCCCCGTTCCACCGCCGCCGCATGGTGCAGCATCGCCTCGAGGCTCACCGGCAGGGTGGTGCTGTGGCCCAGGCTCACCATGGCCAAGGAATCCCCCACCAGCACCAGATCCACCCCGGCCGCCTCCGCCCAGCTGGCACTCATGGCATCCCAGGCGGTGAGCACCGTGATCGGCTGGCGTTCCTGCTTGCGCCGCTGCAACAGCAGGGGGAGCTGGGGGGGGGTAAGGCTCAAGGCAACTCCAGGCCGCAGCTATTGCTAGCATCTAAAAGACTCGGATCCATGCGGCTCCGACGCCTAAACCTGGTCAGAACCGGAAGGCGGCAGCCACACGGGATGCTCGAGGCAGGCGTGGACTCCGGGTCACCTAATCAAATCAGCTGCCCACAGCCCTAATTTTGGTTGTTGCGTTGCTGGCGGCTCAGCAGGAATGAGGGGATCCGGACCCCACTGCTATCGAGAATCTGGCTGTTTTCCCTGGAGGGCGTTTCCAGCAGGGCGTTGTGATGTTGGCGCTGGGGTACGTAGATGCCACCACCTTCGAAGCCAGTGGCAATCACGGTCACGTGGATTTCGCCCTCCAACTGCTCATCCACCACGGCGCCCACAATGATGTTGGCCTCGGGATCCACCACGTCGTAGATCACCTCTGAAGCGGTGGTCATGTCTTCAAGGGTCATGTCGCGGCCGCCGCTGATGTTGATCACACAGCCCCGGGCTCCGTCGATGCGGGCCGATTCCAGCAGGGGGCTGCTCATGGCGGCCATGGCGGCCTCCGTGGCCCGGGAACGGCCGGAGCCGATGCCGATGCCCAGCAGGGCCGTGCCGGCTGAAGCCATCACCGAACGCACGTCAGCAAAATCCACATTCACCAGGCCCGGCTTGGTGATGATGTCGCTGATGCCCTTGACGCCGCTGCGCAGCACCTCATCGGCCGTGCGAAAGGCCTCCTGCAGGGGGGCTCCGGAGATTGAATCCCGGAGGCGATCGTTGGGAATCACGATCAGGGTGTCCACATGCTCCGCCAGGCGGGCGATGCCCTCCTCGGCCTGGCGCATGCGCTTACGCCCCTCAAAGGTGAAGGGCTTGGTGACGATTGCCACGGTGAGGGCCCCCGATTCCTTGGCCACTTCGGCCACGATCGGTGCCGCACCGGTGCCGGTGCCACCGCCCATGCCAGCGGTAATAAACACCAGATCTGTGCCCTCGAGGGCCTGCTGCAACTCAATCCGGGATTCTTCCGCCGCCTTCTGACCTATGGCCGGGTTGCCGCCGGCCCCTAGGCCCCGGGTGAGCTTCATACCCAGCTGCACCCTTTGGCTGGCTGAAGCATTGAGTAGGGCCTGGGCATCGGTGTTGAGCACCCAAAAGCCCACCCCATGGAGCTCCGAGGCGATCATGCGATTCACGGCGTTGCTGCCGCCACCACCAACGCCAATAACTTCGATCCGTGCCGTTTGGCTAGGAACAATCCCCTGGCCTGCCAGGACGCTACGGGTAGCGTCACTCCCCTCTTGGGCCTTGGCTTGGTAACTATCCATGGCCGGGCGGGCACCGTTTAGTGGTTGATGCATTATCCAGGGGGCGGCCCAGGGTTGCGGAATATCCGGACAGGATTGCCCGTTTAAGGCGAAAGCGCAACCTTTTAAAAATGTTATTTCCGTGATGTCCCCATCACCAACTCCGGGTGCTCCGGATCACTCAGGTCTAGGGCCCTAGCCCCAGCGGCACCACTGCTTTTCGGCAGTTGGCTGCTGAGATGCGTGAGCACCTGCACCCGCCGGCCCAGGCGATCATCCAGGGGCCCAAAGCGCACATTGCCAAGCCGACCGCTTACCAACCAGAGCTCCCCATTGGCTTCAAAGCGCAACTGCCGCACTTCAGCAGCTTCTGGTATCCCACTTAGCAGCAGCTCCAGGCTGGGTTGGTAACGCTCCTGCCAGCCCACCACTGTGAGGCCTGGCAACCGGGAGGCGCCACTTACCGCCTGCTGGCGGGGGCTGATCCAACGGCCGGTGCGGTCCACAAACCCCTGCTCAGGCCCTGAAGCACTCCGGCGCTGGGCCCGGGCCACCGCCTCCCTTTCCTTGAGCCGAATAGTGAGCCTGGGGGGCAGCATTTGGCGTTGCACTTTCACCTGCTCCACGGGCAGGGCAGCCGCCAGTCGCGATTTCACCCGGGCTGGATCCAGCTGCAGGAGTGGCTGGGGAAAATGCAATCCACTGGCCTGAATCACCTGATCGCGGCTCAGATCAGCGGCGCCGCTCACCTGCACCTGGGCGGGCCCCTCCAGGGTCCAGCCATTGCGTAACACCAACCAACCCAGGCCGGCCGCAGCGGCCACCAGGGCCAGCAGGCGCCAAAGCTGGGCCAGGAGGTCAAGCCGTTTCTTGCGGCGGAATTCCTTGCGCCGTTGCACACCCTCCACCATCAGATTTCGCAGCGGGAACGGCTCATCAATTCATCAATCCAGCGCCGGGCCCGGTCCGCATCGGAGAAGTGCAAGTCTTGCTCGCGGCCAGCGCCAATCAGGCGCAACCGGCAGTTGCCATGGCTTTCCTCCGTGAGGGGGGCATCCCCAGATCCCAGGGAGAGCAGCTCCACCAGCTCCAGTTTCGACACCTCAAAGACCCCCTGGGGTTTGAGCTGACCCGCCTCAAAACTGCTCCATTCCAGGCGGCCATCCTTGAGGCGCACCGCCCCACAGCCATCCAGCTTGGACAACTCAGCCCCGGCGGCCCATTCCAGAAACAGGCGTTGGCGCCTGCGTTCAAGCCAGCCCAAGGCCATCAACACCAGGAAGGCCACCAGCAGCGGGAGCCAGAGCAGGGCATGGGTCATCGGGCCAACTCCACCAGTTGATGCACTAGATCCTCCAGCGGCAGGCCGCTGGCTGCCCAGAGCATGGGGTACATGCTCTGGCTGGTAAAGCCCGGCAAGGTATTGATTTCATTAATCAATAACCGCCCGCTGGAGCCTTCAAAAAAGAAGTCCACCCGGCTCAAGCCACTGGCCCCCACTGCCTGAACCGCCGCAATCGCCAGCTGCCGGGCCCGCTGGGCCACCGCCTCTGGCAGCTCCGCCGGGATCACCGTGCGGCTGCGACCTTCGCAATATTTCGTGTCGTAGTCGTACCAATCGGCATCAAAACAAATTTCCCCCAGCACCGATGCCTGCAGTTGCTCCCGACCAAGCACGGCGCACTCCAGCTCGCGCACCCGCAGGCCCTGCTCCACAATCACCCGCGGGTCATGGCTGGCGGCCAGCCGCAGCCCCGCCAACAATTCATCCCTGGTTTCAGCCTTGCTGATGCCCACCGAGGAGCCAAGGTTGGCCGGTTTAATAAACCAAGGGCCCTCCAGGGCCTGGACCAGGCGATCCAACAGCGCCTCAGGCTGCGTCAGTTCCCCGGCCGCCACTGCTTGGTAGGGCCCCTGGGGTAAGCCGGCGGCGGCAAAGGCCGCCTTCATTGCCAATTTGTCCATGCCCACGGCGGAGCCCAGCACGCCGGACCCCACAAAAGGCACCTGCATCAAGCTGAACAGCCCCTGGATAGTGCCGTCTTCGCCGTTGGGGCCATGCAGCACCGGAAACCACACATCCACCCCCAGGGCCCCGTCGGGAAAACCCTGGAAGCCCGGCCGCAACGGCTGATGGGGCAAGTTTTCTGGGGCTGGGGGCCGGCCCGTGGCCAGGGCCTCGGCGGCGATCGCCTCCCCCCACCAATAACCACTGCGGTCGATATAAAAACGCTGGAGCTGGTAGCGCTCGGCATTGGCACCACTGGCCAAGCCCCGTTCCACGGTGGCAGCCGAGCGGATCGACACCTCGTGTTCACCGGAGGCCCCACCAAACACAAGACCCACCACCGGGCGTTTAGGGCTGTTAGAGGGGGCTACGGGGGCCAAGGGGGTGGCTCGGGGGCCTCAACGTACCAGTGCCGCCCGTGGCAAGGCTCGGCCCGTTAAAGAGAAGGCACGGATCGCCTCAATCCGCACCGGCACCGTGTCGCCCACCCCATGGCCCTCGGCGGGGAAAAAGGTGAGCCGGTTGGTGCGGGTGCGGCCCATCAACTGGCTGGGGTCCTTGCGGTTGACCCCTTCCACCAACACCTCCTCGGTGCGCCCCAGGTAACGGCCGCTGCGCTGGCGAGCCGTTTGTTCCACCAGGGCATTGAGTTCCTGCAGGCGCTCCACCTTTACCGCCTCCTCCACCTGGTTGGGCCAATGGGCGGCGGGGGTGTGGGGGCGGGGGGAATAGGCGGCGGTGTTTAACAGATCGAAGCCCACCTCCTCCACCAGGGCCAGGGTGCGGCGGAACTGGGCGTCGGTTTCCCCAGGGAAGCCCACGATGGCGTCGGCACTGATGGCCGCCTCGGGCATCAACTGGCGGATTTGAGCAACGATGCGGCGATAGCGATCGGCGGTGTAACCGCGGGCCATCGCCTTGAGCAGCTCGTCATCGCCGCTCTGGAAGGGCACATGGAAGTGTTCGCACACCTTCTCCAAACTGGCGCAGGCGCGAATCAGCCGTTCGGTGAAATAGCGGGGATGGCTGGTGGCAAAACGAATTCGCTCAATGCCCTCCACGTCGTGGATCTGCTGGAGCAGGTCCGTGAGCGTGTGCTGGCGCCGGCCCTCGCTGCTGATACCCGGCAGGTCGCGGCCGTAGGCATCGATGTTTTGGCCCAGCAGGGTGATCTCTTTGAAGCCCTGGGCCGCTAGCCCCTCAATCTCCAGGCGTATCGCCCCGGGCAAGCGCGATTGTTCCTTGCCCCGCACCGCCGGCACCACGCAATAGGTGCAGCGTTCGTTGCAGCCGTAGATCACGTTCACCCAGGCACATAAACCACTTTCCCGCCGGGGGCTGGTGATGTCCTCCAGGATCTGGTGTTCGTCGGTGGCAAGCACCTGTTGGCCGCTTTCCACCTGGGTGAGCAGGCTTTCCAAGCGGTTGGCGTGCTGGGGACCCATCACCAGGTCAAGTTCAGGAACCCGCCGCAGCAAGCTCGCCCCCTCCTGCTGGGCCACACAACCGGCCACCACCAAAGTGAGTCCAGGGTTTTCCCGTTTGCGTTGGGCCTGGCGGCCCAGGTAGCTGTAAACCTTTTGTTCAGCGTTATCGCGGATCGTGCAGGTGTTGTACAGCACCAGATCAGCCTGGTCTTCGGCGCTGCCTTGGGCATAGCCCATCACCTCAAGGATGCCCGCCATCCGTTCGGAATCTGCCTTGTTCATCTGGCAGCCGAAGGTGGTGATCCAGTAGGTCCCCCGGGTGGAGTGGGCCATGGGCTGAAGAATGGGCTAGCGAGCCTTACAAGCTCCAGTGTCAACCATGGGCCATGGCAGCCTGAGAGGCGTGGGTCTTGGCTTGGCTGCCAATGCAATTTCAGCTGCGGCGTTTTCCCCTAACCAAGCGGGTGCCCCTCACCATCAGCCGTGGCACCACCGCGGCGGTGGAACACCTATTGCTGGAAATCCACCACCAAGGCCTGGTGGGCCGCGGCGAAACCGGCGGCTTTGACACAGGCCAGCGGGCCTACGAGTTGGGGGACCTGGAGGCGGAACTGCGGCCCTTGCTACCCCCCCTGGAGGCGCAGCTGGGGCAGCAGGATCCCAGCTGTTTCATGGCCCTGGAACCCCTGCTGGCCCCCCTCAGCGGCCCCGCCCGCTGCGCCGTTGACCTGGCCCTGCACGATTTGTGGGGCCAGCAGCTGGGGCAACCGCTCTGGCGCCTCTGGGGGCTGGATCGCCAAACCTGTAAACCCACCAGCGTCACCCTGGGGCTGGCGGCGCCCAGCCAAATGTTGGAGCGGCTCCAGCTCTGGCGCCAGTGGCTGCCCGCCAACCGCGTGAAGTTAAAGCTGGGCAGTCCAGGGGGCATCGGGCAAGACCAGGCCCTGGTGGAGGCCCTGGGGCCAGCCCTGGCCGGCGCCGAATTACAGGTGGATGCCAATGGCGGCTGGGACCTGGCCGGAGCCAAGCAAATGATTCCCTGGTTGGCCGAGCGGGGGGTGGTGCTGGTGGAACAACCCCTGCCCGCCCGCCCGGGGGATGAACAGGATTTCGCCGCCCTGCAGGGGCTTGCCCCGATCGCCCTGGTGGCCGATGAGAGTTGCTGGACCCTCGAAGATCTGCTGCGGCTCGCCCCCCATGTGCAAGGGGTGAACTTGAAATTGCTAAAAACCGGCGGGCTTGGCGAAGCGTTATTGATGGCCCGCACCGCCCGCAGGCTCGGCCTAAAGCTGATGCTGGGCTGCTACTCCGACAGCAGCCTGCTCAATGGCGCCGCCGCCCAGTTGTTGCCCCTGGTGGAATGGCCCGACCTAGACAGCCACCTCAACCTGCTGGATGACCCCTTCGCAGGGCCCGAGCGAGTGGGTGATCTGCTGCTGCCCAGCGAACGGCCGGGCCTGGGGGTACAGCCATGCTGATGGCCAACCGCCTAACCGCTGATGCGCCGGTGCTGCTGCTCCAGCACGGCGGTTTAACCGATCTCTCCGGCAAAACCGGATTGGCCTTCCTGCGCTATCGCCAGGGGCCGATCGTGGCCGTGCTGGACCCAGCCCATGCCGGGGCAGACCTGCCGCTGCTCACCGGCATTCCCCGGCCGGTGCCAGTGCTTGGTTCCGTGGCGGAGGCCATGGTCTACGGGCCCCAGGTGGCGGTGGTGGGCCTAGCCCCCTCCGGCGGCCGCCTGCCAGAGGCCCTGCACCAGGCCGTAGCTGAAGCCCTGCGGGCGGGGCTGAGTGTGGCCAGTGGCCTGCATACGCGCCTGGGGGACGATCCAACCCTGGCCGCCCTGGTGCAGCCCGGGCGTTGGATCTGGGACCTGCGGCAAGAACCGCCAAACCTGCAGGTGGCCGCTGCCCGGGCGGCGGCCCTGCCCTGCCGCCGAATCCTCGCCTTGGGCACAGATATGTCAGTGGGCAAGATGAGCGCCGCCCTCGAACTCACCAGCGCCGCCCGGCAGCGGGGCCTTGATGCCCGCTTCGTGGCTACCGGCCAGGCGGGAATCCTGATCGCCGGCGCTGGGATCGCCCTTGATGCCGTGCGGGTGGACTACGCCGCCGGGGCGGTGGAACAGGCGGTGCTAACCACGGCCGAAGGGGCTGGCCCAGAGGCGCTGCTGTTGGTGGAAGGCCAGGGTTCCTTCTGCCATCCCGGCTCCAGCGCCAGCCTGCCGTTGCTGCGGGGCAGCCAGCCCACCGGCCTGCTGCTGGTGCATCGCGCCCCGCAAGAGAGCATCCGCAATCTGCCGGCGGTGGCAATCCCGCCCCTAGCCCAGGTGATCGCCACCTGTGAGGCCCTGGCGGCCCTCGCCCTGCCCCGCGGGGCTATCGCCCCACGGGTGGAGGCCATCGCCCTTAATACAGCGCTGCTAAGCCCTGCCGCAGCAGAGGAAGCGATCGCCCAAACGGCGGCCCTCACCGGGCTGCCCTGTGCCGATGCCGTACGGGGGGGGGCAGGGTTCCTGTTGGAAGCCCTGCTGGCAGGCCCCTAAAAAGGAGTTGCCTGGGTCGAGTGAAGGGCGAGCGAGGGGACTCGAACCCCCGAATAGCGGCGCCACAAGCCGCTGCCTTAACCACTTGGCGACGCCCGCCATGGATCTGACAATGTACCAGCGCGTCACTCCATTCCCTTGGCTGGTGGTCCTCCCATTCCCCTGCTGATTGCCCTTGGGGCGGCCGGTGGTTTGCTGGCTTTCACCAACCCAGGCCCGGCGGATTTTCGCGAGTTTGCCGGGGCCGAATTGGCCGAACGGGGCGCCCGGGAGTTCTGTCGACCGGGGGGGATGCCGATGCTGTTGCAGATGGTGGTGGAAAACTGTCCCGCCCTGATTCGTTCCCAGCGCCAACCCTTAGGGGTGCTAGCGGCTCAACTGAGCAAACGCCATAATTTTGGCCTGTTTAGCCTGTACACCACCAGGGTGGCAGGGGGTGCCTTGATCCCCCAGCTGTCGTTACCGAGCTATGAGCTCGACACCCTCGCCATCGCTGGTCAATTCTTTGTGTTGAAGGCGGAGCGCAGCGATGGTTCCTGAAGCAACGATCCAAGCCCTAGGCGCCGACCTGGCCGGGCTCGACCTGGTTTGGTCTGAACCGCTACTTAGCCAGCTCTCCCACGATCAATTCAGCTATTCACCGCTGCTGGCCCAGCGCCTGCAGGCCTGTGTCGCCCAGCTGGTGGTGCGGGTGCACCGGAAGGAGGAGTTAATCCGGGTGGCGGCCCAGTGCTATCGCCATCGGGTGCCCCTCACCCTGCGGGGGGCGGGCACAGGTAACTACGGCCAATGCGTCCCCCTGGTGGGGGGGCTGGTGGTGGACACCTCAGGCTTAGATCAGGTGCGGCATTTTGATCCCTCCAGCGGCGTGCTTACGGCCGAACCCGGCTGTCGCCTGTTGGAACTGGATCGCTTTTTGCAACCCCAGGGCTGGGCCCTGCGGCTCAGCCCCAGCACCTGGCGCAGCGCCAGCCTGGGGGGGTACATCGCCGGCGGCTCCAGTGGGGTGGGCAGCCTGCGTTGGGGTCTATTGCGGGACCGCGGCAACCTGCTGGGGCTGGAGGTGGTGACGGTGGAGGCCGAGCCAAAGCTGGTGCAACTGGGACCGATCGAAGCCCAGGCCCTCAACCATGCCTACGGCACCAATGGCATCTTCACGGCCATAACGGTGCCCACAGCCCCCTGGCAGGACTGGCAGGAACTGGTGCTGGAAGTACCAGATCGGGCCTCGGCCCTGGCCCTGGGCGAGGAGCTCACTGCAGCGGCCCTGGACATTGATCAGCTCTGTTACCTGGAACGGCGCCTGCTGGAAAGGATGCCTGATTTAGCTGGCCTAGCTGCCGGGTCAGGGGATCGACTGCTGCTCCTGGCCAGCCCCGCTGCGGTGCCTTTGATTGAAGCCCTCACCCTGGCCGCCGGGGGGCAATTGCTCTGGCAAAGGCCCCAGTGGCCGCCCCGGGGGCTTTTGCTGCGGGAACTCTGCTGGAACCACACCACCCTGCAGGTGAGGGCCCACGATCCCAGCTTTAGCTATCAGCTGGTGTTGCTGCCGGAGCCAGCCTCCAGCTTCATGGAGGCCCTAGGGGCCCGCTGGCCCGGCTGGCTCCATTGGCACCTGGAACGGGTGCGCCAGGGGGGCCGGCCCCGCTGGGTGGGTTTGCCCCTATTCCCTTGGCAAGGGGAAACCCAATTGGAGGAGCTGAATAACGCCTGTCGCCAGGCGGGGGGCCTGGTGTTTAACGCCCATGCCCTAACCGTTGAAGGCGGCGGCCTCGGCCAGGGGGATGCCGATCAGCTGGCCGCCAAAGCCAGCTATGACCCCTCTGGCCTGCTCAATCCCGGCAAATTAACTGGCTAACCACCAAGGCAGGGCCCCGCAGCCCCTCAGCCGCAACCAAGGCTGTCGCGGGTGGCAATGCCGCTGCTGGGATTGATGCCGGTGGCCCGGCGACAGAGTTGCCGCTGGTCCCCTAGATCCAGCAGCGCTTCACTGAAATCAGCCCCTTCAATCTGGGCGTCAGCAAAACTGCTGCCGTTGGCGATCACGCCGTTGAGCAGCGCATCGCGCAGGTCGCTGCCGGCAAAATCAGCGCGGTCCATCAAGGCATCACTGAGGTTGGCCCCGCGAAAATTGGCCCCGGTGAACGCCGCCTGGGTGAGGATCGCCCCCTGCAATTGCGCCCCGGAAAAATCAGCGCCCCTGGCCTGGGCCCCGGCAAAAGAACTGCCCTCCAGGGCTTGGCCGTGGAAATCGCCGTTGCTCTGGTTGGTGAGCGTGTAATCGATCTTTTCCATATAACTGCTGGCCGCCGCCCCCAGGGGGGCAAAACCGATGACCAAGCCAAGCAACAGCAGGGCCGCCAGGGAAAAACAACGGCGGGCCAAGGCAGGGATCACGCTTAAGAGGCGGCTAGGTCCACTGTGGGGCCTTCAGGGCAACTCAGCGGCAATCTGGGCGCTCCAACAACGGCTGTAATGCCCCAAGCAGATAAAGGGAACCCGCCACCAGCGGCAGGGCCAGGGGTCGCCCCTCGGGGGCCATCAGCTGGGCCAGCCCCTCCTCCAGGCTCGGCCCGATGCTGAGCTGGCCGGCCAAGCCTGGCACCGCCGCCCCCAACTCCGCAGCGCTCCAGCTGGGGTGCCCTGGAATCGCCACGATCCAGGCTTGGTCGGCGGGGCCCAACAGGCTGGCCAGCATCTCTGGCCCCTGCTTATGGCGTTGGATACCGAGCAACCAACGGCGGGGGCCAGGGGCGCCCTTAGTGCTGCTGCTGATGTGATCTAGTTCCTGGCGCAGGGCAGCGGCGGCAGGGGGGTTGTGGGCCCCATCTACCAGCAACTCCTGGCCTTGCCAGCGGCACAACTCCAACCGGCCCGGCCAGCGGGCCTCCGCCAACCCCTGGTTGATGGCCGCCGCCGGGATCGGCCAACCCTGCCCCCGCAGGGCCTCTGCCATGGCGAGGGCCACGGCGCCATTGGTGCGCTGCCACTGGCCCGCCAACCCAAGCGGTTGATCGCTTCCCAGTGGTTCCACCCAACGCAATTGCGTGCCTCGGGCCTGGGCCTCCCGGGCTAGTACCGCTGCCACCTCTGGCAGCTGCGGACCACTAATCGCCACCGCCCCAGGCTGAAACACCCCCGCCTTTTCAGCGGCGATCGCCCCGAGGCTGGAGCCCAGGTGTTCGCAGTGGTCAAGGCCGATGCTGGCCATGCCCAGCACCCGCCGATCCGGATGGGTGGTGGTGGCATCAAGCCGACCCCCCAGGCCCACCTCCAACACCGCCAGGTCGATGGCGGCCCCAGCGCAATGGGAAAAGGCCGCACCGGTGAGCAGCTCAAAGGGGGTGAGCCGGTGCCGTTCCCCCCACTGCTGCCAGCTCGCTACGGCCCTGCGCAGGTCGGGGCCACTGATCCATTGGCCATTGAGCTCCAAGCGCTCACACCAACTCACCAGATGGGGGGAGCGGTAAATGGCGCAGCGCAAACCCGCCGCCTGGAGGATCGCCCCCAGAAAGGTGCAAATCGACCCCTTGCCATTGGTGCCTGCCACCTGCACCGCAACAAATTGCCGTTCGGGATGGCCCGCCTCCGCCAGGGCGGCCTCCAGCCGTCCCAGGGCCAGATCGATCCCCCGCCGGCTGAAGGGTTCCAGCAGGTCGGAGAGCTCAACCGGATCAGGGAGTCCCAAGGATTACGAGTCTCAATTAATCAACCCAGCCGGGCCAGGGCCTTATCAAGGCGCCTCAGCACCTGCTTAATTTCCCGCTGGCTAATCACCAGGGGGGGCACAAAACGCACCACCTGGGGACCGGCGGGCACCAGCAGCAAACCCTCCGCCATGGCGGCCTTAACCACGTCCCCGGCGGTGGCGGCCCCATCGCGCAGCAGCAGGCCCTGGATCAAGCCCCAGCCCCGCACCCCCGCCAGCAGCTCCGGATGGTGGGCCACCCGCCGGGCCAAGCCAGCCCGCAGCTCCTCACCCCGCTCAACCACCTTTGGCAGCAGCTGGCGCCGCTCTAATTCAGCCGCCACGGTGAGGGCAGCCCTACAGGAGAAGGGATTGCCGCCAAAGGTGCTGGCATGGTCACCGGCTGCAAATACATCGGCCTTAGCTTTCACCGCCAGGGCACCGATGGGAATCCCACCGCCCAAACCCTTGGCAACGGTGATCCCATCGGGCTCGATGCCCAGCTGCTCATAACCCCAGAGGCGGCCACTGCGTCCCATGCCCACCTGCACCTCATCGAGGATCAACAAAATTTGGCGCTGGTTGCAGATCTGGCGCAGCTGGCGGAAAAACTCAGGGTTACCAGGCACCACGCCCCCCTCCCCCTGGAGCGGCTCGATCAGCACCGCCACCACCCGATCGCCGTGGCTGGCCAGGGTGCTGTTGAAGCTGTCGATGTCGTTGTAAGTGAAGTAGGCGAAGCCCTCCGGCAGCGGTTCAAAACCGCAGTGGTATTTCTCTTGGCCGGTGGCCGTAACGGCGGCCAGGGTGCGGCCATGGAAGCTGGCCCTGGCACTGAGCACCACTGGGTGATCCACCTGGCGACGGCTGTGGCCATATTTACGGGCCAACTTGATGGCGGCCTCATTGGCCTCGGCGCCGGAATTACAGAAGAACACCTTGTCGGTGCAGCTGTGCTCCGTGAGCCAACGGGCCAGTTGCTCCTGCTCCGGGATCTGGTAAAGGTTTGATACGTGCTGCAGCCGACCCAGCTGTCGGGTAAGCGCCTTACGCAGGCGGCGATCGCTGTGGCCCAGGCTGCAGGTGGCAATGCCCGCCACACAATCCAGGTACCAGCGACCGGCGCTGTCCTGGAGCCAAACCCCCCTGCCCCGCTCAAAGCTGAGCGGAAATCTGGCGTAGGTGGCCATCACGGCCGTAGAATCAGGGTTCGGGGGCATGGCGGAATTGGTAGACGCAGCGCACTCAAAATGCGCCGACTTCGGTTTTGTCGGTTCGAGTCCGACTGCCCCCATTAACCGTTACTGCGCAGGATCGAAGCGCCGATGCCATTGAGCTTGCCCTCAATGTTGTCGTAGCCGCGATCCAGGTGGTGCAGCCCTTGGACCACCGTGGTGCCTTCCGCCACTAGGCCTGCCAGCACCATCGCCGCTGAGGCCCGCAGGTCACTGCCGGTGACGGGGGCGCCGCTGAGGCTGGGGACCCCCTCCACAAAGGCAATGTTGCCTTGGGTGCGAATGGCAGCGCCCATGCGCTGCAATTCACCCACGTGCTGGAGCCGATTCTCAAAGATCGCTTCGGTGATCACGCTGGTGCCAGAGGCGGTGGCCAGCAGGCTCATGAAGGGGGCCTGCAGGTCGGTGGGGAAACCGGGGAAGGGCTGGGTGCGCAGGTCTACGGCGCGGATATGGTCGGCGCTGATCGTCATGCCGATGCCATCGGGCTCGAGCCGACAGCCCACCTCCTCCAGCTTGCTGAGCACCGCCCGCAGGTGGTCGGGGATCACCGGGGTTACCCGCAGGCTGGAGCGAGTGATGGCGGCGGCCAAGAGGAAGGTTCCTGCTTCGATCCGATCGGGAATAACCATGTAGTCGGCCCCGTGCAGCCGCTCCATGCCAACGATGGTGATGGTGGGGGTGCCGGCGCCTCGCACCTTGCCGCCCATGGCAATGATCAAACCAGCCAGGTCCACCACTTCTGGCTCTTGGGCGGCGTTCTCAATCACGCTCTCGCCATCGGCGAGGGCAGCGGCCATCATCAAGGTTTCGGTGGCCCCCACGCTGGGGCAATCCAGGTGGATGCGACCACCGGTGAGCCGATGGCCGCGGCCTGGCACCACCGCTGACACCACCCCGTGCTCAATGGTGACCTGGGCGCCAAGGGCCTTAAGGCCCTTCACATGCTCCACCACCGGCCGGGCGCCGATCTTGCAACCGCCGGGCAGGGGCACCCGCGCCACCCCCAGGCGGGCCAGCAGCGGACCAATACAAAAGAAACTGGCCCGCAGGCTGTTTACCAATTCATAGGGGGGGGAAGCCTGATTAAGGCTGTGGGCCTTCAGCTCCACCCAGTCGCTGCCCCGGTCGATAGACACCCCCAGGGCCCCGAGGATGTCGGCCATGCCGCCGATGTCCGAAAGGGCGGGCATGTTGCGGAGCCGCAGGCCGTCTTCCGTAAGCAGGCTGGCGGCCATCAGCACCAGCGCTGAATTCTTAGCCCCCGATACGCGCACTTCACCGGAGAGTTTGCGACCGCCGCGGATTTCCAGCTGGGGGGCAAGGAGCTGCTGGGTCGGCGTCATCGTGAGGGTCATAAGCAGAGGCGCCGCCGGCATCGCTACATCTTGACAATCAGGCCTGGGACCGTCTAGAGGGCCGGGGTCTAAACTGTCTCATGGCCTGCCGCCAAGTTAATCACCCCTCAGAGGCAAGGGACCTTGGTGGGCTATGGTCTTCAACTACCGAACGGCCGTTAAAGCCCCATCATTAGGGTTAAATCCCAGTGATAGTCGGTATCGCCCGCGGATGTGGCGGAATTGGTAGACGCGCTAGTTTCAGGTACTAGTGGCAGCAATGTCGTGGGAGTTCAAGTCTCCCCATCCGCACTTCATTAATTCCAACCCCTGGCATCCGGCTCTATCCGGCTTCCAGAAGTGATAAAACCTTCCCATCCTCCAGTGACCTAATTCCACCGCTGTGATCGTTCTCAAAATCAGCAATGCATCCGAGCTGGTGGCATCCAAAGTGGGTCGCTTCTTGGAAAGACTTACCCCCGACGCCCTTGATGAGGCCAAGGTGGAAGAGGAAGTGATCAAGAAGTTGGTGGAAAACCTGCGCGCTGAAGGGATTAAGGGTTCTGTGGCCTCGGTTAAGGGCATGGACCTAGCTAAGGAAGGCATCACAGTCAAAAGCGATTTACACATGCGCCGTTTTGAGGAGATCTGAGCCCAGGGGCCCATGGCAGCTGAATTAATCAGCAGCCGGCGCAACCCCCTGGTGGCCCAAGTGCGGGCCCTGCACCAGGGCCGCGGCCGCCGGGACCAGGGCCTGCTGCTGCTGGAGGGCAGCCACCTGTGGCAGGAATGCCAGCGCTTGAACCTCCTGCCCAAGCTGCTGATAGCCACCCCCCGCTGGCTGGGGAGTCAGCCCTGGCTTGATCCGGCCCTGCCCCTCCAGCCAGTAACCCCTGAGGTACTGGCGGCCATGGCCACCACCGAGACCCCCGATGGGGTCATTGCCCTGCTGGCCTGCCCCGGGGCAGGCCAGGGGTCAGAGCCCGTGCTTGCCCCAGGAGCTGAATTTGTGCTTGCCCTCGATCGGGTGCAAGATCCCGGCAACCTCGGCACGCTGATGCGCACCGCCCTGGCGGCGGGGGTGGATCAACTCTGGCTGGGGGGTGGGGCCGATCCCTGGCAGCCAAAGGTGCTGCGGTCCTCCGCTGGAGCAGCCCTGGAACTGCAGGGGCAGCGCTTGGAAAGCCTTGGCCCAGCCCTGGCCCTGGCGGCGGCCCAGGGATTCCAGCTGCTGGCGGCCGTGGGCCAGGGGGGACGCCCCTACTGGGAGCTGGATTGGTGCCAGCCAACACTTTTATTAGCGGGCAACGAAGGGGCAGGCATCGATCCAGAGCTACTAAGCCCAGGGGTGATTCCGGTGACAATTCCCCATGGGCCCCAGGTGGAATCCCTGAATGTGGGCGTGGCGGCGGGGGTACTGCTCTTAGAACGTTGGCGCCAGCGGCTCAGACCGGCCGGTGGCAAGGGAGAATCGCCTACAACTGAGCTAGGCCGTTGACTGCTGCTGGGGCGTTCGAAGGGGAGTTTGACTTCGATCTGATCGTGATCGGGGCTGGTTATGGCGGCTTCGATGCGGCCAAGCATGGGGCCGAAAAGGGGCTGCGCACCGCCATTATTGAAAGCCGCGACCTGGGGGGCACCTGCGTTAACCGCGGCTGCGTGCCCTCCAAGGCGTTGCTGGCCGCCAGTGGCCGGGTGCGGGAGCTGGGGGACAGAACCCACCTAAAACAATTTGGCATCAGCGCTGGGGCACTCAGCTTTGATCGCCAGGGGATTGCCGACCATGCGGCCCAGCTGGTGGCCACGATCCGCAGCAATCTCGGTAAAGCCCTGGAGCGGGCCGGGGTCACCATCCTTAAGGGGGTGGGCAGCTTGGACGGGCCCCAACGGGTGGCCCTGCGCGAGGCCAGCGGCATCGAACGGCGGCTGAAAGCGCGCGATGTGGTGATCGCCACCGGTTCCGACCCCTTCGTGCCGCCGGGGATAAGCACCGATGGCGTCACGGTGTTCACCAGCGACGATGCCATCAAGCTGGAGAGCCTGCCCCCCTGGCTCGCCATCATCGGCAGCGGCTACATCGGCCTGGAATTTGCTGATGTGTACACAGCCCTGGGCTGTGAGGTAACCATGGTCGAAGCCCTGGATCGGGTGATGCCCACCTTCGATCCAGACATCGCCAAGTTGGCCGCCCGCAAGCTGATTGAAGGCCGCGACATTGAAACCAGGGTGGGGGTATTTGCCAGCAAGGTGACCCCCGGCAACCCCGTGCGGATCGAATTGGTGGATGCCAAAAACCGCGAGCTGGTGGAGGTGCTGGAGGTGGATGCGGTGCTGGTGGCCACCGGACGGGTGCCGGTGAGTGCCGAGCTCAACCTCAGCTCCGTGGGGGTGGAAACCGAACGGGGTTTCATTCCCGTAGACGGCGGCATGCGGGTGCTGGCCGGCGGTGAGCCGGTGCCCCACCTCTGGGCCGTGGGTGATGTGACCGGCAAAATGATGCTGGCCCACACCGCCGCCGCCCAGGGGATGGTGGCGGTGGAAAACATCTGTGGGGCTGAGCGCATTGTTGATTACCGCTCAATTCCGGCGGCCACCTTCACCCATCCGGAGATCGGATCCGTGGGCCTCAGTGAGCAAGAAGCGAAGGAGCTGGCGGCCGCTGAGGGCTTTGAACTGGGCAGCGTGCGCAGCTACTTCAAGGCCAATTCCAAGGCCCTGGCCGAGCTGGAAAGCGATGGCCTGATGAAGCTGTTATTCCGCAAGGACAACGGCGAGGTGCTCGGGGCCCACATCTATGGTTTACATGCGGCCGACCTGATCCAGGAGGTGGCCAATGCCATTGCCCGCCGCCAATCCGTGCGCACCCTGGCCTATGAGGTGCACACCCACCCCACCCTGAGCGAAGTGGTGGAAGTGGCCTACAAGCAAGCCGCCCACGCCCTTACCGCCTGAGCCCCATGG
>Ga0214921_10004768_pt1 | contig 19680 bp, 17 predicted proteins | sample LL1505_MetaG_FD_177992 | JGI IMG/M metagenome (GOLD analysis project Ga0214921, IMG submission 177992) | Freshwater microbial communities from Lake Lanier, Atlanta, Georgia, United States - LL-1505 | ecosystem: Environmental > Aquatic > Freshwater > Lake | place: USA: Georgia | collected...
CTCAAAAAAATGCGTGGTTCGAAAGAAAAAAATACTACTGGCGGAGCAGCGCAAATGAAAATGTTGCGTCGCTTACCGAAGATTCTCAAATATATTCCAGGAACAGCCCAAGACGTTAGAGCGTATTTCTTAACCCTGCAATATTGGTTAGGTGGATCTGAAGAGAATATGTACCACATGGTTCGCTTCCTTATTCAAAAATATGCGGCAGGCACAAGATCTTCTCTAAAAAATATGAAGAGCAAAATTGTTGAGCCAGTGATGTACCCTGATTTAGGGGTTTACCACCCACGTTTAAAAGGTCGCATTAGTGAGGATATCAGTCAAGTACCAAAACTTGTGCCAGACAGTAAAGCAAAAGGAAAGATTGGTATTTTGTTGTTAAGGTCGTATGTACTTGCAGGTAATACAGAGCATTATGATGCAGTTTTTGCAGCACTTGAAGTTCGTGGATATCAAGTAGTTCCGATCTTTGCTGCAAGTTTAGATGCAAGACCTGCGATTGATCAATATTTCTTCAAAAATGGTCAATGCACTGTCGATGCAATGATTTCTCTTACAGGATTTTCATTAGTAGGTGGTCCTGCATACAACGATGCGAAAGCAGCAGAAGAAGTGTTGGCTAAGTTAGATGTTCCTTATATCGCAGCTCACCCTGTTGAGTTCCAAAGCTTGGTTGAGTGGGGTGGTTCTGATCGTGGTTTATTGCCAGTTGAAAGCACTCTCATGGTTGCAATACCTGAGTTAGATGGCGCGACCAATCCAATGGTATATGGAGGGCGTTCAGGCGCCCCAGGAACAACCTGTAATGGCTGTCATAGAGCCTGTACATTTACAGAAAAAAACAATGTGAATGATATGTTTACCTGTGTAGAGCGAGTCGATATGCTCGCTGCCAGGATGGATAAGTTAATTAATTTACGCAAGTCATCTGTACATGACCGAAAAGTTGCACTGGTGATTTTTAATTTTCCTCCGAATGCTGGTCATGTAGGGACTGCGGCCTATTTAGGTGTGTTTGAGTCGATTTTTGAAACCATGTCAAGGATGAAGCGAGATGGTTATCAGGTTGATTTACCTGAAAGTCATGATGCTTTAAGAGAATCAATCTTGCATGGTAATGCTCAGGATTACAACACTGACGCTAATGTCCATGTGAAGGTTCCAGTCAACGATTACATACGTCGTGAACCATGGTTAAAAGAGATTGAAAAACAATGGGGACCTGCGCCAGGTAAACAATTGAGTGATGGTTCAGGGATTTATATTTTAGGCAAACAGTTTGGCAATATTCTTCTGGTTGTTCAGCCAGGGTTTGGTCATGAGGGTGATCCAATGCGCCTCCTATACGAGAAGGGAATGACACCAACCCATGCCTTCTCAGCATTCTATCGCTTCATAAGAGAAGATTTTGGTGCTCATGCAGCATTGCATTTTGGGACTCATGGCGCTCTCGAATTTATGCCTGGCAAGCAAACAGGACTTTCTGGAAGTTGTTGGCCAGATCGACTGATTAAAGATATACCCAATATATATTTATATGCCTCCAATAACCCTTCTGAGGGTGCAATTGCTAAAAGACGTGCTGGTGCTACTTTGATTAGTTATTTAACTCCACCGATTGCGCAAGCTGGACTTTACAAAGATCTGGCAGATTTAAAAGCATCTGTAGAACGTTATCGCGCCCTACCTCATGACGAGAAAAATACTGCAATCATTCATGAAAGACAACAACTTAGTGAATTAATTTATAGTCAGGCAATTACGATTGAAGTGATTCCGGCTACAAGCTCATGGGTTGAGATGACCCAAGTTCAAATTGACAAAGAAGTATTACGTTTAAGTGAAAAGTTATTGGAGTATGAGTACGCGCTGATTCCAGAGGGACTGCATATTCTTGGTAAGAAAAAAGAACTACATCATCGTATCGACATGCTCAAGAGTATGGCGAAATTTAGTGTTGAGCTCGAACTTGACCATGATGTATTTGTGGATATCACCACAGGTTCATTGCCCAAAGAGATTATCTTGCGCTACCAACTAGGCGCAGTAGGCAATATAGAAAAAGTCATTACAGATTTGCAAACAGCTGATCAGTTAATGCAAATGGATAGTGAGTTAGACGGAATTATGCGGGCCTTAGATGGACGCTATATTCATCCAGCTCCTGGAGGAGACGTTTTACATAATTTAGAAGTATTGCCAACGGGCCGCAACTTACATGGCTTTGATCCTTTTCGCATACCAAGTCAATATGCTGTGCAAGATGGAGCACAACAAGCTCAGCGTATTTTAGATCGTCATCTTGCTGATACCAATGAAATACCAGAATCTATCGCCTTAGTTTTATGGGGTACAGATAATCTCAAAACTGAAGGAGCGCCAATCGCTCAGGTTCTTGCACTCTTGGGAGCACAGCCTCGGTTTGATAGTTATGGTCGTTTAGTTGGGGCAACTCTTATTCCATTAGAGAAGTTAGGAAGACCTCGTATTGATGTCGTAGTTTCAATTTCTGGAATATTTAGAGATTTAATGCCATTACAAATTAAATTACTTGCTGAAGCTGCATTGATGGCAGCGAGTGCAGATGAGCCAATTGAACAAAACTTTGTGCGTAAGCATGCATTAGATTATCAAGCCAAAATGGGTTGTGATCTTGAGACTGCTGCATTAAGAGTCTTTGGAAATGCTGACGGTACTTATGGTTCGAATGTTAATTTACTCATCGACAACAGTAAGTGGGAAGACGAAAACGAGTTATCCAACACCTTTATGAAACGTAAAGGATTTGCCTACGGAGTAAATGGTAAGCCAGCACTGCAAAAAACTGAGTTACTCAATAGCATCTTTGCGGATGTTTCACTGACCTATCAAAATTTAGATTCAGTTGAGTTGGGAGTGACCACGATTGATACTTATTTTGATACTTTAGGTGGTATTAGCCAGGTGGTTAAAACGGCTAAAGGTGGAGTCACTACTCCGGTCTATATTGGTGATCAGACTTCAGGTAAAGGGACAGTCAGAACTTTACAAGAACAGGTAACTTTAGAGACCAGAACAAGGATGCTAAATCCTAAATGGTATGAGGGAATGTTAGAGCATGGGTTTGAAGGAGTTCGTCAAATTGAGTCCCATCTGACTAATACCTTTGGTTGGTCTGCAACGACAGGTCAAGTACAGCCATGGGTATATCAACAAATTACTGACACATTCATTTTAGATGATCAAATGCGGAACCGTTTGGCAGAGTTAAATCCAACCGCATCATCAAAAGTAGCCAATCGCTTGCTTGAAGCAAGTGAGAGGCAGTACTGGAAACCATCCGCACAGGATCTTGCGAAGTTGCGTCAATTTGCTGAAGAGTTAGAAGATCGACTCGAAGGCGTTTACCAAGGAGTAGCTATTTCATGAATACAGTCTCAGTCCCAATCTCCGTATTAAATACGGCAAAGCCACCTGATGGAGACGGAAGCGTTCAAGTCCATCTTGACCCCAACATTAAAATTGGTAATGCAAAAGTATTTGCCATTTATGGTAAAGGCGGGATTGGAAAAAGTACAACCTCCTCCAATTTATCTGCAGCATTTTCTAAATTAGGTAAGCGTGTATTGCAAATTGGATGTGATCCAAAGCATGACTCCACATTCACATTAACAGGTACCTTAGTGCCCACGGTTATTGATATTTTAGAGACAGTTGATTTTCATGCAGAAGAGCTCAAGATTGAGGACTTTGTTTATCCCGGTTACAACGGAGTGATGTGTGTAGAAGCTGGTGGTCCTCCAGCAGGAACTGGTTGCGGTGGATATGTAGTTGGACAGACTGTCAAACTACTCAAAGAACATCATTTACTTGAAGATACTGATGTTGTAATTTTTGATGTGCTTGGTGATGTTGTTTGTGGTGGATTTGCCGCACCTTTGCAGCACGCTGATAGAGCCCTCATTGTTACAGCCAATGATTTTGACTCGATCTTTGCGATGAATCGTATTGTGCAAGCGATTGCAGCTAAAGCTAAAAATTACGATGTACGCCTGGGTGGTGTGATAGCTAATCGTAGTGCTGGAACCGATCAAATTGATAAATTTAATCAAAGAGTTGGATTAAAGACCATGGCTCATTTTCCAGATTTAGATGCGATACGTCGTAGTCGTCTAAAGAAATGTACGATTTTTGAAATGGAAGAAACTCCTGAAATCTTAGCAGTTCAAAACGAATATTTACGTTTGGCCGCTTCTTTGTTAGAAGAGTTACCTCCGATAGAAGCAGAGAGCTTAAAAGATCGTGAAATCTTTGACTTATTAGGGTTCGATTAATGACAACGATAGGATACGAAAAAAAACGGAGTGAGTTAGAGGAGTACTTTGACCGTACTGCAGCTCAGGCTTGGGCAAGATTAACCTCTGACGCACCGGTTAGCGGTATTCGTGCCACAGTACGTGCGGGTAGAGAGCAAACCCGTAATATTTTGTTAAGTCGTTTACCGGAAGATTTATCCGGTACCAGAATCTTGGATGCAGGTTGTGGCACAGGTGCTCTTGCTATTGAATTAGCAAAACGTGGGGCGCATGTCATTGCTGTTGATTTATCCTCCACCCTGATTGATTTAGCAAAAGAAAGAATTGATTCATCACTTACACATCTTGTGGAGTTCCATGCAGGTGATATGTTAGATCCAAAGTTTGGTTATTTTGATTATGTGGTTTGTATGGATTCTGTGATTCATTATCAGGGCGGAGATAAGGTTTCCGTATTGAGTCAATTGGCAAGTAATACCCAGAAAAAAATTATCTTTACCTTTGCCCCAAGTACCTTTGCTCTTGAACTGATGATTCGAACAGGAAAGCTTTTCCCTAAAAAAGATCGCTCTCCTTTTATTGTGCCAATTGCAGAATCAACCATCCGTAAAGATATTGCTAACGCAGATGATCTGCAAGATTGGGAAGTTACCTTTACACAAAAAGTTTCCAGTATGTTTTATAAATCACAAACGATGGAAATGACTAAAAAATGAAATTGCCATTTACAGTCAACAAACAAACTTGGAAAGCGGTAAGCCCTAAGTTACTCCCATTTGCGGATGTAGTAACTGGTGATTTACCTTTATCTAGATTGTTACGACTGTCATTGTTTCAGGTGACTGTTGGGATGGCAGCCACACTCTTAATAGGTACCTTAAATCGGGTATTAATTTTGGAGATGGGGGTAGCCGCATGGTTAGTTGCACTCATGGTAGCTTTACCATTAGTATTTGCACCCCTTAGAGCCTTAGTAGGTTTTAAATCGGATCAACATCGATCAGTTTTGGGTTGGAGACGAGTTCCCTATATATGGATAGGGACATTATTACAATTTGGTGGTTTATCCATTATGCCGTTTGCATTGATTCTTTTATCAGGAGATACGCATTGGCCCTTATGGTTTAGTTACTTGGCAAGCGCTTTAGCTTTTTTTCTCGTTGGTGCCGGAATGCAAACCACTCAAACTGCAGGACTCGCATTAGCAACCGATATTGCCACTGAGCAATCACGTCCTCGAGTCGTTGCGTTGATGTATGTGATGTTACTTGTTGGTATGGTGATTAGCGGCATTATCTTTAGTCTCTTTTTAAATCCTTTTTCACAGTTTCAGTTAATTCAAGTAGTACAAGGTGCTGCTACTGTCACCATTGTTTTAAACATCATTGCACTTTGGAAGCAAGAGGCAAGACAACCCCATCTTACCAATCCGAAAAAGGAAAGACCCAACTTTAAAGAGAGTTGGAGTGGCTTTGCGAGTCAGAAAAAGATGAAGCGTTTCTTGATTACCTTGGGTTTAGGTACAGCGGCTTTTAGTATGCAGGATATTATTCTTGAGCCATACGGTGGAGAAATTCTGCATCTGAGCGTTTCACAAACGAGTTTATTAACTGCCTTGATGTCTGGGGGTGCCCTGTGTGCTTTTGCTCTTGCTGCACGTTGGTTATCTAAAGGTATGGATGCCTATCGTATTGCAGGATTTGCTTTAGTAATCGGTCTTGTGGCATTTTCTGCAGTGATTTTTGCAGAGCCGATGGACTCACCCTTACTGTTTAAGTTTGGGGCCACATTCATTGGATTTGGTGCAGGCCTATTTTCTGTCAGTACTTTGATTATTGCGATGCAAATGGAAAATTTAGGAATGACCGGTATGGCAATAGGTGCATGGGGAGCGGTCAATACGATGGCCTCTGGTATAGCAATTTCAATCGGTGGCTTGATTCGTGATGTTGTTTCCGATCTTGCACTTAACGGATATTTAGGTGATGCCTTGGAAAATCCAGCGATTGGTTATCAGTTTGTATTTCACCTAGAGATTTATTTAATTTTTGCAACCCTGATTGCCCTTGGACCTTTGGTTGTTTATCAAAGAAAAAGGGCAACAATTTCGAAGTTTGGATTAGCTGATTTACCAAGCTAATTATTTAAAAGGAGGAAATGATGAGTGGATTTGGAGCAATTACAGCAGGCTGGGATGTGGCGTCACTAGTATTTACGCTATTTATCTTATTCTTTATTGGATTAACCGTATACCTTACCTTAGAGAGCAAGCGAGAGGGCTTTCCTCTTGAGTCAGAAAGATTTGGGCAGATTACCAATGAAAGTGGTTTGATCATGATGCCTAAATCAAAAGTGTATCGGACAGAATCTGGGCAGGAATATCATGCACCCTTAACTAATACACCTGCTCCTGAGGTGTTAAATGCAGAACCCGCGCATTATATGAATGGTTCTCCTTTAGTGCCGGTAGGTAATCCTTTGCTTGCAGGAGTTGGCCCTGGTTCATACGCCAATCGTGCAGACGTGCCCGATGTTGGTTTACACGGCGAACCACGCATCATGCCATTATCTAAATTACCAAGTTTTAAGATACATACTAAAGACAAAAGTCCGATTGGTATGACAGTTTTTGGAGCGGATCAGCAAGCTGCTGGAACAGTCAGCGATGTCTGGGTTGATCATATGGAATCCATGATTCGTTATTTAGAGGTTCGTTTACCTCAAGGAGATCATGTTTTAGTACCACAAAACTTTGCATTAAATAAATCAGATGGTGTGAAGGTTTATGCGATTCTAGCGGAACAATTTACGCTTGTGCCAAAGACCAAAAGTAACGAACAAATTACCTTACTTGAAGAAGAAAAAATCATGGCATATTTTGGAGCTGGTCTTTTGTATGCTACTCCTGAGCGCCAGGAGCCCCGTATATGAGAACTCAGCTCAATAACGGCCGTGAATATGAGTTAGAAGCTCAACATGGATTGCCAGAAAAGCTTCCGGAGGGTGAGCATGTTCTTTGGCAGGGATCACCAAATGTTTGGCGAACCGCCAAAGACGTATTTTTTATACGCCCAATTATTGCGTATTTTGTATTTTTGGTGATGTATAGAATCTATGATGGCATTTCTCTGGAGCATAGTATTCGGGTTGTTTCGATTTCAGTAGCATGGATGTTGGCATTAAGTGTGGTTTGTATTGGTTTGGTCTATTGCTTGGCATATCTTACAGCCTCCGCAACTGTCTACACAGTGACTAATCGACGCGTTGTCATGCGGATTGGAATTGCTTTGACTCTGTCCTTTAATTTGCCATATAAAGAAATTATCAATGCGGACTTTAAACAAAAGAAAGATGGCTATGGAAATATTCCACTACGGATAAGCCCACATACAAAAATTTCTTATATTCATTTATGGCCACATGCACGACCATTTCGAATTAATAATCCTGAGCCTATGCTGAGAAATATTGCAGATGTTAAAAAAGTTGCCACAATACTCGCGAATGCCTGGGCAGCTGAAAATCAAGTGTCATTAGTCCAGGCTACCGCAAAATCCCCAATGAGTTTTCCTGATCGTGCAAGATCAGGTTTAGGAGTTGGACTTTCTAATGATTTAAGTCTAACCTAAAGAGACTCTGATGAGCTACCTATCCCTTCAACCTAAATTATCTGCTTCATTTAAAGCAGCCATTATTTGCTGCATGATCAGCCTATTTGGCTTCTTATTCAATAAGTTTTTTTTGAATGAGAGAACTCAAAGTTTTGATACCAGACCGGCGCAGATGAAAGTCCTTAAATTTGAGGATCAAGATGATGGTGGAGTCACAGTAATTGATGCAAAAACAAATCAAGTGATTGATGTAGTTCAGGGAGAGGCGGGTTTTGTGAGAGGTGTTTTACGGACAATCGCACGTGAGAGACGAATTCGAGGGGTGAATAAAGATGAGCCTGTATTTTTAATTTCGTTTACGGATGGTAGGTTGATTTTGCAAGATACAACAACGAATACCAATATTGATTTAGAGTCCTTTGGATCTACCAATGTTCAAAGTTTTAGAGTTTTCTTAAAAAATAACGAGTCTTAGGATACACAATGCCAAGACAAGTTAATTACTCATTAGATATGGCAAACACATGGGAAGATTTATATGCTCATGTGGATATTGAGGGCGTTGATATTGGTCCAGGTGATGCGATCAAATTACATCAAGTTCCTGTCGAATTGCCATATGGACATAAAAAGTCCGTAAAGGGTCATGCATCTTATTTCAAAGCCAGTGCCATGAAGAGATGGTTCATTAAAACGTTCTCGCGCTTTGAAATCACGATGTTATATGAAGTGAGTTTTTCTTCCACCAGATTTTCAAAACAGCGCCATGAGCAAATCAATCAACATATAGAAAATAAAAGGAGAATTTCATGAATACATTAGCTCCCGAGTTTCAAGATGCACACCCTATTAATCTTTCAACAGATAAAGCTTTAGAGAATACTGTATTAAGCCCACGTTTTTATACCACTGATTTTGAAGAATTAGACGGTATGAAGATCGATAGTATGCGTCAAGAATGGGATAAGTTAATGGCAGAATTTGCTTCTGATCCTAATCAAGCGCATTTTCAGCGTCCTGATGACATGGTGAAGAACTATTCTCAGTTACCTGATGGGTTATATCAAGAATTTTTAGACTTTTTAATTAGTTCGATCACCTCTGAATTCTCAGGATGTGTTTTGTATGCAGAAATTAAAAAGAAAGTAAATAATCCTGATTTAAAAGATCTATTTGGTTATATGGCTCGTGATGAGAGTCGTCATGCAGGTTTTATTAACCAGTGGTTAAAAGATTTTGGTATTGGCGTTGATTTAGGATTTTTGGCGCGAACAAAAAAATACACATTCTTCAAGCCTAAATTTATTTTCTATGCCACATATTTGTCAGAGAAGATTGGTTATGCAAGATATATCAAGATTTTTAGAATTGTCGAAAAAAATCCTGAGATTCGGTTTCACCCGATTTTTTTATGGTTTGAGAGATGGTGTAACGATGAGTTTCGTCATGGAGAAGCCTTTGCGGTTTTAATGCGCTCGGATCCTAAATTGTTATCTGGTATCAATCGTTATTGGATTCGATTCTTTTTGTTAGCAGTTTATGCCACGATGTATGTGAGAGATCATTCTAGAGTAGAGTTTCATAAGGCATTAGGTGTTTCTCCAACGCAATATGACAAAGAAGTACTGCAATTAACTTCAGAAATTAGTAAGCAAGTATTTCCATTTACGATTGATTTAGATAATCAAAAAGTATGGGATAAATTTGCTCGTTTAAAAGATATCTCTGATCGTATGGAAGAGTTAAAAGAGCAGTCAGGAATTATTTCCAAAATTAAACGTCTTGGATGTGGCCTCCAAGCTGGGGCGACTTTTGTCAGTTTATATTTTATTCCGGTTGTTCCAAATGAGTTAAAGATGGATTTCCGACTCAAACCAGTTTGGTAAAAAGTAATGACAATAACAGGAGCACTGATCCCTTTTCTATTCACCATATTTGTATGGTGGTTTAGTACGGGACTTATTTTGTGGCTTGATCGTTTAGCTCCCAAGTATTTTAAATGGATTATGGCGTTTAGTACGATAGTCCTATTAGCTGCATTTTGGGGTCTTAATGTCAGTGGGCAAACGACTAGTACCGCAAGTGCCTATTGCGCTTTCACGTGCGCATTACTCATTTGGGCTTGGCAGGAAATCGCTTTTTTACTGGGTTATGTGACAGGTTCAAGAAGGACTCCTTGTCCAGAAGGTGCTAGAGGTTGGCAGCGTGCTCGATATGCATTTGAAGCACTCAATCATCATGAATTAGCCTTATTACTTTTATTTATAGGGGTAGTAGTTTGTAGTTTTAATTCTCAAAATATGACTGGTTTTTGGACCTTCGTTATTTTGTGGTTAATGCGTCAGAGTGCGAAGTTAAATATTTTCTTTGGTGTACTCAACCTGAATGAAAATTTTTTACCAAAGCACTTAAAGTATTTGCAAACCTATTTTCGACGCCGCTCCATGAATTACTTGATGCCGATTTCAATTATCACTTCTTGTTTAATTGTGATTCCCTTGTGGAGTGATGCATTGATTGAAGGTCCTCAATCCTTTGATATGGTATCTAAAACTATTTTGGCTACTTTATTAACTTTAGCGATTGTCGAGCATTTATTTTTAGTATTACCCGTTCAAATTGAGTTTTTGTGGAAGTGGGGCTTTCGTCAAGAAGGATAAAACATGGGACATCTAGAAGCGGATATTTTATTAGCTCAGCCTCGAGGATTTTGTGCTGGAGTGGATCGTGCAATACAAATTGTTCAAGAAGCACTACATCGTTTTGGTTCACCCATTTATGTTCGTCACCAAATTATTCACAATGCTAGGGTGATTGCTGAGCTCAGTGCACAGGGAGCAATTTTTATTGATCAATTATCTGAAGTACCAGATGGTTCTACACTTATTTTTAGTGCTCACGGCGTTTCTGCAGAAATTAAATATCAGGCTAGCCTTCGTAATTTACAAATTTTCGATGCAACTTGCCCATTGGTGACTAAAGTTCATGTTGAAGTACGTCAATTACATGCCGCAGGTATACCCATTGTGATGATTGGTCATCAAGGGCATCCGGAAGTTGATGGCACGATGGGGCAGGTGAAAAGTGATATTTATTTAGTGGAGAAAGTTACTGATGTTTCACAATTACCATTAGAAGATAGTCAGAAAGTTGCTTACGTTACGCAGACCACCCTCTCAATTGATGAAACGAAAGAAATCATAACTGCTTTAAAGGCTAGGTTCCAGAATATTGTTGAGCCAAAAAAACAAGATATTTGTTATGCAACCCAGAATCGACAAGATGCTGTGAAAGAACTCGTACCCTTAGTTGATATCATGATTGTGGTTGGCAGTGCCAACAGTTCTAACTCCAATCGTTTACGAGAGTTAGCAGAGCGTATGGGGGTTGATGCCTATTTAGTAGACGACCCTGCTTACGTTGAACAAGAGTGGTTCTTCAATAAAAAAAGAGTTGGAGTTACTGCTGGAGCTTCTGCGCCTGAGGCCTTAACTCAAGAAATCGTCACGACGATTAAAAGTTTTGGCTTAAAAGTGGTGAAAACTTTACCTGGCATTGAAGAAAAGATAGTTTTTACGATGCCTAAAGGTTTACAAGCGTAACGCTTCATTCCGAGCACAAATCAATATAAAAACACCGTACTAGGGAAAATACCTAGAAATTTCAAGTATTTAATCCCATTAAAAGTGTCTAATTTGGTTGACACTATTTTAAGTAAATGTAAAAATACATTTATGAAATTACCTGCCTTTATCGAGCTCTTAAAACCTATCACGTGGTTTCCACCCATGTGGGCGTTCTCGTGTGGAGCGATTAGTTCAGGTGAGCCTTTTAGTGAGCATTGGCAAATTGTTTTGTTAGGAATTATCTTAACTGGCCCTTTGGTTTGCGCATCGAGTCAAGCCGTCAATGATTGGTTTGATCGCCATGTGGATGCGATTAATGAACCGAATCGCCCCATTCCATCCGGTCGGATACCTGGTCGGTGGGGTCTTTATTTGGGAATTATTTGGTCATTACTTTCGTTGATCGTAAGTTCTTTTCTTGGAACATGGGGATTTTTTGCAACCCTACTTGCCATTATTTTTTCTTGGGCTTACAGCATGCCACCGATTCGTTTAAAAGAAAATGGTTGGTATGGAAATCTAGCTTGTGCAGTAAGTTATGAAGGACTTGCTTGGATAACAGGAGCAGCTCTATTGTCATCAGGCAATACCCCGAGTAAATCGTCATTATTATTTGCAGGTCTTTATAGCGTAGGTGCTCACGGCATCATGACTTTAAATGACTTTAAAGCAATTGAAGGCGATAAAAAGATGGGCGTGCGCTCACTCCCCGTGCAGTTAGGTGCCAGTCTTGCAGCTAAAACTGCATGCTTGATTATGTTGCTTCCTCAATTAGTCGTCTGTATCTATTTATATTCTGTTGAGCAAGTTTGGAATAGCCTTGCTATTTTAATTTTGATTTTTATTCAAATGGGACTAATGAAGTACTTCATCGATAAACCAGTTGACCGAGCACTTTTTTATAGTGGTTTTGGTGTGCCATTGTTTGTCAGCGGCATGATGATTGCGGCGTTTGGTATCCGACATTTAGGAGCTTAGAGATGTTTATGACGAATGTATCCTCTCCAACTACAACACCAGTGAAAGTAAAAGATGGTTCGTTGGGTTGGTTTGGGATTGTCCGTTTAGGACTTGTACAAACGTGTATCGGTGCAATTGTTGTGATGACAACATCAACTCTGAATCGCATTATGGTAGTGGAATTAAGTTTGCCTGCATTGATTCCAGGTTTATTAGTTGCACTCCATTACTTTGTTCAAGTGATTCGTCCAAAGATGGGTTTTATATCAGATCAAGGCAAACATAAAACGCCATGGATTATTGGCGGGATGAGCATCTTAGCAATTGGTGGGGCAGGAGCCTCTCTCGGTACAGCTTTAATGGGCATGAATCTGATCATTGGCTTGGTTGTTTCATTTTTCGCGTTTGTCATGATTGGTATCGGTGTCAGTATCAGTGGAACTTCATTATTAGCACTTTTGGCAAAAAGCGTAAATGATCAACGTCGAGCAGCGGCAGCGACCATTGTGTGGTTAATGATGATCTTTGGATTTGCCATAACCAGTGTCATGATTGGTAAATTGATTGATCCTTATACACCAGAAAAAGTCGTCATGATTGCATGTGGTGTGTCATTGATTGCCGTTTTGGTAACAACAATAGCTTTGTATCGCTTAGAGAATAGCGTTAGTTCATATTTCCACAATCAAACCGAAATCAAAAAAGACAGTACACCATTTAAACAAGCTCTAGTTCAGATGTGGAAAGACAGTGACATCCGTCATTTTACGCAATTTATTTTTATATCCATGTTGGCATTTAGTTCGCAAGATTTAATTTTGGAACCATTTGCAGGCATCGTATTTAATTACACAGTTGGTCAAACAACCAGCTTATCAGGACTTCAACATTCAGGAGTATTACTAGGAATGTTGATGGTACCAATCAGTGGGATTAGTTTTTTACGTAAATATGTAGGCTCTTTAAATTTGTGGGTGATCTATGGTTGTATTGCCTCGGCAATCGCTATGGCAGGACTTTGTATCGGTGCCCTCATTGGGCCAGCTTGGCCACTACATTTAAATGTATTTTTGTTAGGTGTTGCAAATGGTGCATTCTCGATCGCAGCGATTAGTACCATGATGCGTCTTGCCGTAGCTGATGGACTCGGTAAAGAAGGTGTCAGGATTGGTTTGTGGGGAGGTGCCCAAGCGATTGCATTCGGTTTAGGAGGATTACTGGGTGCGATAGCCAGTGATGCAGCAAGGTTAATCATCGCAGATACAGCACATGCGTATTCTTCAGTTTTTGCGGTAGAGGCGTTTTTATTTATAGTGTCGGCAAAATTTGCCACACGTATTCAACGATAAAAGTGTAGGGGTATAAAAATGGAAAAAGAAATTTTTGATGTCATCGTCGTCGGTGGTGGACCTGCAGGTGCAACAGCTGCGCAAACATTAGCTAAACAAGGTAAACATGTTTTGTTATTAGACCGTCAGGGCAGAATCAAGCCTTGTGGAGGAGCTATTCCACCACGTTTGATCAAAGATTACGAAATTCCTGACGAATTATTAGTTGCCAAAGCAACCTCAGCACGGATGGTGTCACCAAAAAACAATAAAGTGGATATTCCGATTGATAATGGTTTTGTTGGAATGGTGGATCGCAGTGTATTTGATGAATGGTTGCGTGAGAGAGCAAAACAACATGGCGCGATTCGGCGAGTAGGCAACTTTACGGATTTACAACAAGAAGGAGATTTAGTCAAAATCTCCTATCGTGTGAGAACAAAAGGTGAGATTGGTGAAGGTGTGCTCTCTCATGTCTATGCCAAAGCAGTAGTTGGTGCTGATGGTGCTAAATCAGGTGTTTGAAGAGCTGCAGGTGTACCAGGTTGTTCAGAGGCTAATTACGTTTTTGCTTATCACGAAATTATTCGTAAGCCAGAAAATACAAATGCTGACTATGATGGCTCACGCTGTGATGTTTTGTATCAAAAAGATATTTCTCCAGATTTTTATGGCTGGGTATTTCCGCATGGTGATACTTTAAGTATTGGCACAGGGAGTGCTGATAAAGGGTTCTCTTTACGAAATGCAGTTGGTAAATTACGAGAAGATATTGGTTTAGCTGATGCCGAGTTGATCCGTCATGAAGGTGCTCCTTTGCCAATGAAGCCACTGAAGCGTTGGGATAATGGTAAGAATGTCATTCTTGCGGGCGATGCTGCGGGAGTTGTTGCACCGGCATCTGGGGAAGGAATTTACTACGCCATGTTAGGAGGACAACTAGCGGCTGAGGCAATTAGTGAATTCTTAGCAACAAGTCAGGTGAGTAAATTACGACTCGCTCGTAAACGCTTTATGAAAGAACATCGTTTGCCATTTATTGTGCTTGGAGTGATGCAATACTTCTGGTACACAACGAGTAAGCGTCGCGAAAGTTTTGTAAAAATGTGTGAGGACAAGGATGTACAAAAACTCACCTTTGAAGCATATATGAACAAAAAACTAGTTCGTAAAAAACCAATGGCTCACATCAAAATCTTTATTAAAGATATGGGACATTTATTGGGAATGACGAAAGTTTCATGAGAACTTCTTTTTACAAACAGCCTCATATCATTGCTGCAGGGGTTTGGCTACTGATGGTCATCATGTTCGGTAGATTATTGACGGATATTGGTCCTTGGTACCTCGCATTAAAGCAACCTGATTGGAAGCCACCAGATTGGGCTTTTGGCTTAATTTGGACGACCATTTTTTTACTGGCTTCATTCTCCTGGCATTTTGCATGGCAAGGATCATCAACCAAAAGGCAAAAAATCATCTTATCTTGTTTGTTCATTGCCAATGGTCTCCTCAATGTATTTTGGAGTTTGCTTTATTTTCAATGGCATCGACCAGACTGGTCTTTAATAGAAGCTATATTTTTATGGCTTTCTGTTTTTGCAATTATTACGTTTACTTGGAAATTGAGTAAATTAGCCGCTCTATTTATATCGCCTTACATCATTTGGGTAAGTTTAGCAATTTTGCTTAATTTAGAGACCATCCGTTTAAATGGTCCATTTCAATAGGATGAATTCATGTTGAATCTTTTAAGCATTGGCATCAATCACCAAATAGCTCCTTTAGATGTGCGGGAAAGGGTGGCATTTGGTGCAGATTTATTACCTGACGCATTAATTGATTTGCGACAGTACTTAAATGATATGGATCAACAGACAAATTCAGAGGTGGCGATTTTATCTACCTGCAATCGTACCGAAATCTATTGTGCAGCAAATGATCAAAGTCTATCCCCGCACATATTACAAGCCAAGGCAATTGATTGGCTATCCTCTCAACAAGATATTCCACAAAGTGAAATCACTGACTTTGTACAAACAACGGTTGCCTCTGATGCTGTCAGACATGTATTCCGTGTGGGGTGTGGTCTAGACTCGATGGTTCTTGGAGAGACGCAAATTCTGGGACAAATGAAGCAAGCTGTACAAACTGCAAAACAAGCTGGTTCAATGGGAACCTATTTAAATCAATTATTTAATCGTACTTTTGCCGTTGCAAAAGAAGTAAGAACTAACACTGAAATTAGTGCACATGCCGTATCGATGGCAAGTGCAGCGGTTCGCTTGTCTCATCGTATCTTGGGCGATATTAGCCAACAAAGAATTTTGTTTATTGGCGCTGGTGAGATGATTCATTTATGCGCTGTTTATTTTCTGGGAAAAAAACCTGCCTCCATTACGATTGCCAATCGTACTCTAGAAAGAGGTGAAGGATTAGCAAAATATATCTCAGATCAAGGCTATGCATGTGACTCTATTCCTTTATCAGAGGTCCCAGAAAAACTCGCGCAGTTTGACATTGTGGTTTCATGTACGGCAAGTTCCCTCCCAATTATTGGCTTGGGCATGGTTAATACAGCATTGAAAAAAAGACGCTTTTCGCCGATGGTTATGATTGATCTTGCAGTCCCTAGAGATATCGAACCTGAAATTGGTAATTTAAGTGATGTGTATTTATATACGGTCGATGATATTGGAGATGTTGTTCGCGAGGGGGTTGAACTGCGTTCGAATGCTGTAAAGAGCGCTGAAGTGATTATTGATTTACAAGTCAATAATTTTATGCAGTGGTTACAGCAGCGATCTTCAGTACCATTAATTACAAGTCTGAAGCAACGCAGTGAAGAGCTGCAACAATTAGAGTTAGAAAAAGCAAAGAGAAAAATACAACGTGGCGATGATCCATTAGAAGTGATGGCAGAGCTTGCGAGAGCTTTGTCTAATAAGTTTTTACATGGCTCATTGCATACTTTAAATCATTCTGAAGAATTTAGTATTGATGAGTGTCAAAAACTCGTATCAAAAATATTTATAACTACAGGACGCAAGGGCTGACTATGTTAAAGATGACTAACTTATTAAAAACGATCCAAGCACCTTCAGAGCTTCGCGAGTTGACGCGTTATCAATTACCACAATTAGCAGATGAACTAAGAGCATTTATTATTGACTCAGTCTCAAAGACAGGCGGACATTTATCCTCTAACTTGGGAACTGTTGAACTCGCCATTGCGATTCATTATGTTTTTAATACCCCAGAAGATAAGTTGATTTGGGATGTCGGACATCAAAGTTATCCTCATAAAATCTTGACAGGCAGACGTGAGCAAATGTCAGGGCTTCGCCAATTAGGGGGTATTTCTGGATTTCCTAAGCGTAGCGAAAGTATTTATGATGATTTTGGTACCGCACATTCTTCTACGAGTATTTCTGCAGCAACGGGCATGGCACATGCTTCCCTGCTACAAGGTAAGGAAAATATATCGATTGCCGTGATTGGTGATAGCGCAATGACAGGTGGTATGGCTTTTGAGGCGATGAATCATGCAGGTGTGACACGCAATTTACCATTAATTGTGATACTTAATGATAACGATATGTCTATTTCTCCTGCTGTTGGATCGTTGAATAAGTATTTAGCTAGACTGATTAGTAGTCCTTTTTATGAGGCAACTAAAAATGGGGTTGGCAATGTCTTATCCATTGTGCCGCCATTGCGTGAATTTGCAAAACGATTAGAAGCTCAAGCGAAAGGGATGGTAGTCCCTGCTACTATTTTTGAAGAATTTGGTTTTAACTATATTGGTCCGATTGATGGACATGATTTAGATTCCTTGATACCGACCTTTGAAAATATCAAAAAAATGTCATTGGCAGGTGATGGACCCCAATTCATCCATGTCGTGACGAAAAAAGGTAAGGGTTACGATAAGGCTGAATCAGATCCTATCAAATATCATGGTCCAGGTAAATTCGATCCAAAAGTTGGTATCTTGCCAACAGCGCCTAGCTCTAAAAAAACTTTCACACAAATTTTTGGACAGTGGATTTGTGACATGGCCAAAGCAGATGAAAAATTAGTTGGTATTACACCAGCGATGCGAGAAGGCTCAGGCCTAGTTGAGTTTGAGAAACAGTTTCCGAATCGTTATTATGATGTGGGAATTGCAGAACAACATGCTGTCACATTTGCAGCGGGTCTGGCTTGTGAAGGTTTAAAACCTGTATTAGCAATTTACTCAACATTCCTCCAACGAGGCTATGACCAATTGATTCATGATGTGGCATTACAAGACTTGCCCGTTATGTTTGCCTTAGACCGCGCTGGCATTGTTGGGGCTGATGGACCAACCCACGCTGGGGTCTACGATATTGCTTATTTACGCTGTATTCCAAACATGGTTATTACGACCCCAAGTGATGAAAACGAATGTCGTCAATTACTTTCTACCGCCTATCGAGCAGGTCATCCAAGTGCCGTGAGATATCCACGTGGTAATGGAGTAGGCGCATCTGTTTCTCTCAGTCTTGAAGGATTCCCACTTGGTAAAGCAAATATCAGAAGATACACCTCGCAAACGAGTGGCAAGCGTTTTGCAGTATTAGCTTTCGGAACTTTATTACATCCGTGTTTAGAAGTCGCAGAAAAATTAGATTTAACTGTCGTAGATATGCGCTTTGTTAAACCTTTAGATGAGGCGATGTTGCAACAGATTGCTTACACACACGATGGTTTGATCACGATTGAGGAAGGCGCAATTCTGGGTGGAGCAGGAAGTGCTTGTGTTGAGTATCTGCACTCCATCAATCTAACATTACCAACTTTGCATCTTGGATTGCCAGATGATTTTAGTGATCATGGTGATAGTGCTAAATTACTGGCTGTATATGGCTTAGATGCTATTGGTATTGAACAATCGATAGTAAAGAAATTTTTCAATTAAGTGAAGAATTAATTATTTATTTCTTGAGTCTTAAGAGACTTATTGATTTCTTCTTTGCTTGGGGAGAGCCCATAAGGTTCAACTAAATTCCAAATATGATTGGGTACCATGGAGCCCATTTTTGCAGGATGCTCTCTTCGCAAGTGAATGACGGATTCAATTGCTTTCATTTCCACACGCGTTCTCGCAAATTCAAGCCCACGAGGACCTACTTTAGGCATTAACCAGCCGACGATAGGTCGTAACCAATTAGGCATTTTTCGAAGCGGTAAACCACCAGCGGCAAGCTCAACATTCTTCATAAAGCCGACAACAGCAGAGTGACGTTTGCCGGCGGTGCCAGGAGTGGAAAGCATTACCTCATCACGCAGTAGATTGAGTAATTCCTCACCGCGTTGATTACGGACAATCAACCATTGTTCCCCTTGACCACCCATGTATCCGACAGTGATATCTGACAGCACATTTGTGTAATCGACACACGTTTTGCAAGTGACGGGAAAAAAATCATTAGGAAGAGTAGACAAAGGTAATTGCAAAAAAGGAATTTCTTTTTTCTTTCCATTTTTAAAGCGAACTTCAACATGATAGTCAGCCCTAAATTCAAGATAATTAATTTCTTCCGGTTCAGTGCTGATGAGTGATAAAAAATGATGAAAGTTTTCTGTTGTTGTATTGTCTGAACAAGGAGTACCAATCACATAGAGTTTTTCTAGACCTAATTTCTTTTCTAGAGCACGAAGAGCATATACCTGACAAGGTATGCCGATGACACCAATTTTTTTATAACCCTTGGCGATTGCAGGTTCTAATAGAGATAATAATGGTGCATAACCCATGCGCATACCACGGCATTTAGCCATATCACTAGCGCGGTCAATCAAAATAGGTAAGGGCTTCCAAGAGTCGTTC
>Ga0214921_10004769_pt1 | contig 19678 bp, 20 predicted proteins | sample LL1505_MetaG_FD_177992 | JGI IMG/M metagenome (GOLD analysis project Ga0214921, IMG submission 177992) | Freshwater microbial communities from Lake Lanier, Atlanta, Georgia, United States - LL-1505 | ecosystem: Environmental > Aquatic > Freshwater > Lake | place: USA: Georgia | collected...
AAGTTCTTTAATTCCTTTTTGCCCAGTGCCTGAAACTGACTGATAAGTTGAAACTTGAATTTGCTGGACACCAAAAGAGTCCATGAGCGGCTTTAGTGCCACCACCATCTGAATAGTCGAGCAATTTGGATTGGCAATAATAGAGTTCCTGGGAATTCCTCGTAGCGCCTCCGGATTGACTTCCGGGACCACTAAGGGCACACCCGCGACCATCCTCCAAGCTGAACTATTGTCGATAACGGTTACGCCGAGATCAGCTATGGCACGAGCATGTTGCCTAGAAAAAGCTCCGCCTGCACTCATGAGGCATGCATCGAAACCCGCCAGCGCAGCGAGCTGAAAGGGCTTCACCTCAAATGTTTTACCCCGAAAAGACAGACGCTCCCCAGCGCTCCGCTCAGAGGCAAAAAGACCTACCTGTATTTCCTTTATGGCTGAGGCCTCTAAATCCGAGATCATCTCGCGACCAACAGCCCCTGTTGCGCCGATAATTGCAACTTTCATCACGGCTCCTCATCAAAAGTAGATTCAGAAAAAATATCATCCTCACTCGTGAGCTTGGTCCAACCAATAGCCCAAGCAACAGGGCCAGACAGAACATAAAAGAATATTAAACCAAACCCAACGACCTCAGGCGCATAAGCCACAATTGAAATCAACATAACTAAGATGACTAAAAGCTGAAAGGGTCTCACGGTGCTCAGTTTCAAAACTTTGTGAGATTTATAAATAATATTGCTCACCATTAACAACGCCAAAACAGGCCCAAGTCCTACCAAAAAAATTTTTCTAAAATTTGTATCTAGCAAATAATTCACCAACAAATTGTCAGCGAGAGAGCCCAGGGCGTGACGTTGATCGAGATCAACCATCAATGAAATAAAACTAGCCACTGTTATCGCCGCCATCGGGATCGGTAGGCCGGTGAAATCACCCGAGGCCTTGCCTATGGAACTCAACACATTAAAACGAGCCAATCGAAGTGCGCCACAAGCCATAAACATAAAACAAGCAACCCATCCTATTCTGCCAAGCTCAAGCAAACCGTACTGATACATTAGAAACGCAGGCGCTACACCAAATGAAACGCAATCGCACAAAGAATCATACTGCACACCAAACTCACTCGTGCCCTTAGTTAGCCGAGCAACCCTTCCATCAAGAATATCGAAAATAGCGGCTAAAAAAATGGCGGCCGACGCCCATCCAAAGTGCCCGTTCATGCTCTTAATGATTGAAAAGAACCCAAAAAATAAATTACCGGTCGTAATTAAATTTGGCAGAATATAGACGGCACCGCCTAAGCGACGCTGACGATTTTCCTGATTTATCAGCTTTTCCATGAAACAAAACCCCTTTTGAACTTATTTAGCGGCCATATGATCTTATTTCTCGCCCAGGGCAGAATCCGATGCCCTCTCTTCTACTGTAGACTTTCTAAGATAAATTGCGCCAGGCATTTCATCAGCCAGCACCCGCGCCCAGACTAGATTTTTGTTGTCTTGAGCAACCTCTGCCATCACATGAACTGCCTTTAGAGCCGCCTCACGAGAACTTAAAAACTCCTGTGACTTTACACTCCGACTTGAAGCCAGATCACTTATGAGAGACCAATCACCAATGACGACCCAATGACTTGTCTCAGACTCATGAAATAAGGCTGACAGATTTTGCCTTGTCGCATCAATCGACATCGATCGTACGCTTTCACCATTCACACAAACCGCATATCCACTAGTTTTTGTCGCCGGCAAAAATAGAACCACATCATTTTTTGCACGTCTATAAAACCACTTGCCTAATTCCACCAACGAAGAGAGGCCCAATATCTTTGGATCCTCCACGGAAGCCGAAAGTAAACCTGCCAAAAAACCACTACCGTATGCCAGACCCACCCGGATGCCCGTGAAAGATCCTGGGCCTTGTGATACCACGATCTTCGAAACATCAACCTGTTTAAGGCCAAGCTTACTCAGTCCAGTAGCAACCATCACCGGTAGCAATCTAGCGCTATCAGTTACATCCGGCGACGCTTGAAGGTATTGGAGACGCGAATCAGTGCCTGAAGCCAGGCCAATGACTGCGCCATGAATCGATGTATCAATGACAAGAGTCGCCGTCATTTTGATCCGATAATACTCCCAACGATGCTACCCCAAAAGCGGCTCAAATCGTTATAAAGCGCCAACACAACAAGCGATAGCACCATCACAAAACCAAGCTTTTGAAAGTTTTCTATTGTTGCTTCTTCAATAGGCTTGCGTTTCAGTGCTTCAGCGCCGAGAAGCAACAACTGGCCACCATCAAGAAGCGGAATTGGAAATAAATTAACCAGTCCAAGATTAATAGAAATAACCGCCATGCTCGCCATGAATGCAAGCCAGCCTGCCTTGGCAGAATCACCAGCTACTTTCGCGATCATAATTGGACCGCCTAAAGACTTCACTGGTACTGCACCCGTTAAAATCTGCCAAAGCCCAGTGACCATTAAGGACGTCTGAGTATAAGCCTCTTCTACGGCCAACACTACTGCCTTGAGCGGGTTACGCTCGAGCATCACCGCTGGCTCCGGTAAGGTGGATTGACCTAACATCGAAATATCGAGCACGTAAACAGTGACAAGACCCTCTGGCATCTGCATTTCGATCGATTTTAGCGGAGCAAGCATAGAAACTTCTTTGAAATCTCGCATAACACTGAGTCGCACTTCCGGCGTCTTCCAAGCTTCCATAATTTCTTGAAGATGAAAAATATTTCTAATAGCTTCCTTGTTCCATGAAAGCAAACGATCACCCGGCTTCAAGATTCCTTGCAAACTCCCGCGCACTAGACCCACCGTCAAATGACTATCAACCGCGCCTAATTCACTAGCATAAGTACGGTCAGATTTTGCACCAACCTTTGGCCAATGACTCACGCGCAATTTTACGAGCCGAGCCTCGCTTGAAGCCTTCTCGGTTGGACGACCTTGTTCACTTTCGACGATAGAAATCGGCCGCACAGAGACCGTGATTTCTTGCTGGCCGGAGCGCGACCAATCAGCAAATAATTGGAACGTCTGGTGAAGCCCGCGGATAGTGTGGCTGACACCCAAAGCATCAATCCAGGATTCAATCCTATCACCAGTTTTGAGACCATCACTTCCCAAAGGTGAGTTTACATCCGTTAATGTAACAACGGCGCTTGGATAGCCCAATGCAACACCCACTCGACCAATTTTCGAAACGGATCCAAAAATACTTCGACCAACGATTCCCTCAGGAGTCACTGTTTTTTTTAGAAGGACCCCATCACGTTCAATTGTCACCGGAATTTCTAAATCTGGATTTCTTTGAAAAAGACGCTCAATATCAGACCAACTCTTAACACTTGAACCAGCGACTTCGATAAAGCGATCCCCGGGACGAATATCCGCTAACTGAGCTCTGCCACCTTCAATAACGTCGCCGACAGTAGCCGGCGGACGCTCGATCCCGTGCATCACCATGCCCCAAAAAATCACAAACGCTAAAATAAAATTTGCAAATGGCCCTGCCGCGGTAATGAGCGCGCGCTTCCAGACGGGAGCCTGCCAATAAAGAAGCCCTGTGACGTCCTGAGGCACATCTTCATTTCGAGTACCGCCATAAAACTTGACGTACCCACCTAGAGGGATCCAGCCGATTAAAAAATCAGTCTGGCCTCGCCGAAAAGCAGCAATTCTTTGCCCAAATCCGATCGCAAATTTTTCAACTGCCACACCACACAATCGTCCAACCAGATAATGACCAAGCTCATGAAATAGAACAAGCGACCCAAGCATGATTAGCATAGCGATGATTGGGTGTGAGAAAATATTTTGCATAAAACTTAAAACCTTATATTAGGCACCAACCGTCAACTCGCGAAAGCAGATGCGCGAGCCAAGTACAGGATAAACCAAATAACAGGCGCTGCAAATAGAACGCCGTCAATACGATCCAAGACTCCGCCGTGCCCCGGAAGTAGAGCGCCTGAATCCTTAACACCAGTGAATCGTTTGATAACCGATTCTACCAGATCACCCATTTGTCCAACGATTCCGCCAAAAAAACCGCAAGCAATCACCGCCACGAAGTCAAATTGACCAGACGGCTGAACCATAAAATACCAAACTACAGCCGCGGCCACACTTGCCACCAAACCACAAATCGCACCTTCCCAGGTTTTTTTTGGACTTTTTTGAGGCGCCAGCTGGTGCTTGCCGAAGAGTCGCCCGCCAAAATAACCGCCCGTATCACCAAACCAGACAATGGCAAGCGTCAGTATCAAATGCATCGCATGCGGTTCTTTCAAATAAAGATCCCAAACAACCAGCCAAGGAAATCCCGCGTAGACTAACGTGAGCGTGAAACCCAAAACTCTGGCCATCTCGGCCTCAATCCCGCGAGTCGTAAAGACACCGGCCAACATCGTAAAAACAAGGCCTACGATCACGATACCACTTCCTGCGGCGATATCGTAAAAGACCGACACAATAAAGATAGAACTCATCACAAAAGCGCAGAATAGCGCCAAAATCCGATAATGCGGGGTGCGATTAGCCGCGATGTAAATTTCCCTTGTACCCGTTCTCTCCAAACCGACTAATGAATAATTGCGAAGCATCTCATCCAGTCGAGGTTGAATCATCATCGACATTTCAAAGATAGATAAGAATATAGCAAAAAGAATAAGGAGCATGACGCCCCACCAGGGACCGTCAATTAACAACCAAAGTACAGCAGGCAACAACACTGCTACCGTCAGAAGTCTCGTTCTCAGCATGGATGAACACTCGTTGAAGAGGGTTCATTGGTATTTTGTGTGGAGACGCACCTGCGTGAAATCTGACCAAAGCGTCTTTCTCTGGACTCAAAAGCCTGAATCGCTTTTAAAAATTCCTGACTTGAAAAATCAGGCCACATCACATCAGTAAAATAGAATTCCGAATACGCTGACTGCCAAAGTAAAAAATTACTGATGCGCAACTCCCCGCTCGTTCTAATGAGAAGATCCGGATCTGGTAGCGCAAAAGTATCCAAATGCTCACCAAAAACCTGCTGGTCTATGTCTTCTGGAAGAAGCTCACCTCGAGCAACCTTCTCCGCAATAGCACGCATTGCTCGCGTCATCTCCGCTCTAGCACCGTAACTGATTGCAACATTCAGAACCAGGCCGGTATTTCCGGACAATAGCCTCTTTGTTGAGGCGATCAGAGCTTGTAGAGACGGAGATAGCCTCGATAGATCTCCAATCGTCTGAAATCGAACATTTTTCTTGTGCAGCGCGTTAGCTTCCTTGCGTAAATAATGCTCCAATAGGTGCATAATCACGCCAACCTCTTCTTCAGGACGCGTCCAGTTTTCATCGCTAAAAGCATATAAAGTTAGGAATTCAATTCCCAATTGACCAGCTTGCTCGACAATCTCACGCACACGTTCGGCACCGTTTTTATGTCCGAAAACTCTTGGCTGACCCTTTTGTCGAGCCCATCGACCGTTACCATCCATAATAATGGCGACGTGACGTGGTACGGCTGCGCGAACCACTGGAATGGGCAAAGAATTTGTGTTCGACATCTAATGATTTCCCAGATATCCGACTGTTTCTTTGGACTTTTTACTGACACAAACGAGCCTCGAGGTGTAACATAATGGTCTTTTAGCGTCTACGAGTTTGCTCCATCACGCCTAACATACGGAAATTAAATGGAAAAAACCACTAATCAGCGCCCCCTGGGAACCCTCTGGATGGCTGCTACCACCCTGGGTGACATTAAAGACATCCCTTTAAGATCATTAGAATTATTACGGGAGTGCAAATTCCTAGTCTTTGAGGAGGACAAGAAAGCACGGCAGTTCCTCAAAGCAGCTCAGGTGCAACGCCAATGGATGCGCTACACCGAGCAGCGAGAAGCCTTCACGCTTGAAGAATTAGAACGGGAACTTCGGGAAGGACATGACGCGTTGTACATGAGCGATCAGGGCACACCAGGGTTAGCCGATCCTGGTCGGGACCTCGTCGAAGTGGCTGTTCGCATTGGAGCGAGACTACGGGTTGTTCCAGGGCCAAGTTCATTGACCGCAACCATTTCCGTATGCCCCATCGACTGCCGCAGGTTTCAATTTGTCGGATTCCCGCCTCGCAATGAAGAGGAGCGAGAGGTATTTCTCAGACGTCATCTCAATCATCCATGGCCCGCGGTACTTTTTGACACACCTTATCGAATGAAATCTTTTTTTGAGACTCTACGGAAAGTTCTAGCTGGAAGCGGTAGAAAAGTTTTTGTCGGGCTCGACATCAGCGGTCCTGACGAAAACTTCTGGTGGGCAACCGCCGAGGAAATAGATCAAAAGGTGTCTGCACTCGCAGAAAAGCTAAACTACGTTGTGATTGTCGAAGGAACTGGCCGTGAAGACTACACAAGCAACAGACGACACCAAGATCTGCGAAACAATACAAAAGCAGATCATGGAGTCACAACAGAACGGAAGGAACCATTCGGGAAGTCCCGAAAAAAGCCGTCAAACCCACGTCATAAACGGCCCAACTCTAGCGCTCGCCGATAAACCAGCTGGAGTCGCGATACACAGGCAACATAACCGTATAAAGCGCTTTTACAAGGGCCGCACCAGGAATTGCTAATAGGACGCCCCAGAACCCGAATTGCGAACTCGAAGCGATAACGGTCAAAATTACGACCATGGGGTGAAGACCCACCTTACTTCCAATCAGTCTTGGGGTAATGATCACTCCATCTAAAATCTGAACGGTCCCGATCACGCCGACTAACCAAAAAATTGACGTCGTGGGAATGGCCTGGGTAAAGATGTAGGTCACACCCAAAGTCAATCCAACCAATACATCAAGATACGGAATGACGCGGCAAATTCCGGCCGCTATTCCAATGGCCACTCCGGCAGACAAGCCTATGGCAGAAAATCCAATTGAGTAAAGGCACGCCAACGTTAAAGCAACTTTAATATGACCCCTGATGACATTTGTGAGCGTTTCATCCGTGATTGTAGCGAGACGCCCCGCATAGGGGCGAAGATCGCGCGGCGTAACGCGACGCAAACCTTGAATAAGGCGCGCCTTCTCTGCAACAAAGTAAAAAGCCAAAACAGGAACCAGTACGATATTTAGCAAAGAGCCCATGAGTCCCGCGCCGACATCAAAAACACCTTGTGCGGCCATCTGAAAACGAGACAATGCCTGATCAACTAAGTTAAAACTTTTCAGTGCGCGATCCACCGCGCCAGTATCTTTTAGGCCATAATCGGAAAGTTTCTCGCGTAATACATGCGCGGCATTCTTGGCAAAACTATCCACAAGCGATGGTATCTGTTGAACCAAACCAATGAGCTGCTCATAAAGGAAGGGGAACAGACGAATAGCGGCCCACGTCAGGATGCCAAACAAACCTATGAGAATAATCAGAGTTGCGATCCCTCGATTTATTTTCTTTTGCTCAAGCACATTAACCAGGGGATTCATGATATAAGCCATGAATAGGGCTACTGAAATCGGGATCATCACTTTATGATAGTAGATTGAGACCCCGTACAGCACTGCCATTAAAGCGGCTATAAAGATAAAAAAACGCTTGATCGCATGCCAGTCATGTTGACGAATCTGATTCAACCCCGTGTCTGACATCGTGCACCAACATTGTTAAAATTAGCAGTTTATGGTTTTTCTGCGGAGACCACGCGGCCATGGCCGGATAAATCTTTTTCTATTAATATTTTCCCCCAACCAGCACCTTCAAACAACTGAGCAACTTTTGCCGACTGGTTGACACCAACCTCCAGGAAAATTCTACCTCCTGGCTTAAGCGCTTGACCGGCATTTTTTGCGAAGGCTTCGTAAAACGAAAATCCATTTTGATTTGGGCAAAACAGAGCCAGACGAGGCTCATAGGCTAATGTCTCAGGACTAAGCAATGCCACTTCGTCACTTGCTATGTAGGGAGGATTAGACACGATTACATCAAATTCTTGGGAATTTTCCTCATCCAACGCAAGACCATTACACACCTCAAATCTCACATTAAGAATCTCAAGATTTTCTGCATTTCTTTTTGCGATCTCAAGCGCCGGCTCCGAGACATCCCACGCCTCCACTAAAGCTTCAGGCAGTTCGTTTGCAATAGAAATCGCAATACAACCTGAGCCCGTCCCGATATCTAATATATTGATCTGCCCTGGGCGCGACTTTGCAAATTTTATAGTTGATTCTACAAGTAGCTCCGTGTCTGGACGCGGGACGAGAACATCCCTGGACACAATAAATCTTTGCCGATAAAAATCTCGATACCCTAAAATGTATGCTACCGGCTCGCCATGGCCGCGCCTGAGCAGTAAATTTTTAAAACTATCTCGTTCTAATTTGGTCAGTGGACGATCTAGCTGTAGAAAAAGATTCATTCTATCAATACAAAAAACACTCGCCAGTAGCAGTTCCGCGTCAAGTCTAGCGTTGCAAGAGGGATGACTTTGCTTGCCCTTCAACCAACCCGCTGACCACGTAAGAATTCGCTGTACCGTCCAGACATCTTGATCCTCTAGAGGCTTTTCATTTTCAGGATATTGATCCACGACGTCTCTCTTATTGAGATTTTTCTAGCTGCTCTTTTAAAAGTTCCGCCTGATGGTGAGTCCCAAGCTTATTTAACACATCATCAAGATCACCATTAATAACTTCAGGCAGATTATAGACCGTATAGTTAATCCTGTGATCTGTCATGCGCCCCTGAGGAAAATTGTAGGTCCGTATCCGTTCACTGCGATCACCGGAACCAACAAGGCTTTTTCTCGTCGCCGATATTTCAGCATCCTGCTCAGCTTGTGCTTTCTCTAAAATACGGGCCTTCAATATTTTGAGAGCTCGTTCCTTGTTTTTCAACTGACTGCGCTCGTCTTGACACTCAACAACGATACCTGTTGGCAAATGCACTATGCGCACAGCTGAATCCGACGTATTAACATGCTGACCGCCGGCTCCCGATGAACGGCAAACTGTGATGTCCAAATCCTGGGGCCGAATGGTGACCTCAACCTCATCAGCTTCTGGCAAAACCGCCACTGTACAGGCCGAAGTGTGAATACGTCCTTGGGCCTCTGTCTCAGGGACTCTCTGCACCCGATGAACGCCGCTTTCAAATTTAAGGCGACTAAAAACCTTATCACCCTCCACCATCACGATGGCTTCTTTTATTCCGCCGCGCTCTGCCGTCGTGCTGGACAAAATTTCAGTGCGCCAACCAGCCTTGGAAGCGTAACGTACGTACATACGAAGTAAATCGGCTGCGAAAAGCGCTGCCTCTTCGCCACCAGTACCAGCACGAATCTCAAGCATTACGTTTTTTTGATCATTTGGATCTTTAGGAAGCATCAGAATGGTCAGGTCTTTTTCCGCCTGTTCAAGCTTCTCCGAGACTTCATCAAGTTCTTCTTTAGCCATGGCCCGGAGGTCTGGATCACTCTCGCCTAACATTAGGCGAGCCTCATCTCGCGCCTTCAATAACAATTTATGAGCGCGCCAGGCCACCACTATATCTTCAATGAGTGCACGCTCTTTTGAGAGCCGCGTTAATTCACGGGCCTCAAGTCCATCTTGTGACAACGCCGCCTCGATATCCTCGAAGCGGCGCTCTAAAGTGTCTAATTTACTAAACATCCTTAACAGTTACCCAGCAATTACCCGTTCATAGAAGAAATGAACTCTGCGTTGGTCTTAGTCTTTTCAATTTTCTCGAGCAGGAACTCCATTGCATCTACTGTGCTTCGTGGAGCAAGTAGTTTGCGCAAAATCCACATCCGATTAAGAATGTCGCGCGGCAACAGGAGGTCTTCTTTTCGCGTTCCGGATTTGTTGATATCAATGGCCGGGAATACTCGCTTCTCTGCAAGCTTGCGATCAAGGTTTAGCTCCATGTTACCCGTACCCTTGAACTCCTCGAAGATCACCTCATCCATGCGGGATCCAGTTTCAATCAAGGCAGTTGCAATGATGGTCAAAGATCCGCCGTTTTCAATGTTACGCGCTGCTCCGAAAAAGCGCTTTGGCTTATCCAAAGCATTAGAGTCAACACCGCCGGAAAGAATCTTGCCCGAAGGAGGAACGACGGAGTTATAAGCACGAGCAAGGCGCGTAATGGAGTCTAATAGGATCACGACGTCATTGCCATGCTCAACAAGCCTTTTCGCTTTCTCAATAACCATTTCGGCAACTTGCACGTGTCGCTGAGCTGGCTCATCAAAGGTCGAGCTAATCACTTCGCCGCGAACACTCCGCTGCATGTCGGTTACTTCTTCTGGACGTTCATCAATCAGAAGAACAATAAGCACAACCTCTGGATGATTCTTCGCAATGGCAGCTGCAATGTTTTGAAGCAATACAGTCTTACCAGTTCGGGGCGGTGCAACAATCAAAGACCTCTGACCCTTACCAATTGGAGCAAGCAGATCAATAATCCGGGTTGCCAGATTGTTTGGATCGTACTCCATCTTGAACTTTTCCATTGGATAAAGCGGAGTCAAGTTATCAAAGATAATCTTCTCAGCACTTTGATCCGGCGAGGTGCCGTTTACTTTTTCAACTTTAAGCAGAGCAAAATATCGCTCTCCGTCCTTCGGCGGACGAATCTGACCAGAAACTGTGTCACCGGTGCGTAAATTGAAACGACGGATTTGACTTGGTGATACGTAGATATCGTCTGGACCCCAAAGATAGTTATAATCAGGGGCTCTTAAAAATCCAAATCCATCTGGCAAAGTCTCAAGGACACCTTCACCGTAAACAACGCCACCACGCTCAGACAAGTTTTTGAGAATGGCGAACATCAACTCATTCTTGCGAAGGTTGCTGGCACCCTCAATCTCAAGCTCTCGAGCTATCTTATTCAGGTCGTTAATATGCCGATCTTTAAGTTGCTTTAGATTAATTTCACCGGCGATTGCATCGGCTAGTGTTTTGGGAAGCGGACGGGCAGCAGCGTCAGTGGCAACCGGGGCAACAGCGTCAGCCCCCTTCTCCACAGGCTTCACAGCTTTGGCTGGTTGTTCAGCAACTGCTGCCTCGGCACTTCCAGCTTCCGGTTTGGATGCGTGGTGTTGTGGCCTAGCAGGACGTGCTGGTCTTTTTTTAGGAGCGGAATCATCACCATTGTTGCCTTGACTCATGGGCAATCTACCTCAAAATACTCGGTTATTTATGTTTGTGAATCGATAAGAGACTTGACTGTATGAAATGGACTTATATTGAACGATCTCGGCTGGGCAGGACTGGATTAACCTTCGGAAGGGATGCTACCAGCCCACTTGCGCGGTAGGAGAAGATATAAACCTGTTTTAAGGCCAACGCAAGGAGTTATTTTATAAAGACCCGTTGATTTCATCGATCGATACCTTAAAATACTTGTATAGAAACCGCACCAAAAAAGACTTCATAGGGGGATACCCGATGGCCCGTCAAATCCAAAGCGTCACGCTATGTCTACTTCTTTCTGTATTCACTTTTGGAACACGCGCAACGGCTGATTCCGAGCTGGAAGGAAAGTTTCAGGATATGTTCGTTACTGCAGGATACTCTGCGGCCGCTGGCGCCGCCATTGGCGCGGCACTTTTAGCCTTCCAAGACGAGCCAACCAGGCATTTGAAATTCATATCGGTTGGTGCATCTCTAGGGTTCCTCGGAGGCACAGCCCTCGGAAGTTGGGTTGCGCTTGCCCCGATCTTCGTAGACAACGCGCAGCCAGCCCCAAGTCAATTTAGCTACCAATCAAATCAGAGAATTATCATCCGCCCGTGGATTGACACAGCCAAGCGAAGCATCGCCGGGGTTGAAGCTGGGGCGATCCTAGCATCGTTTTAAAATTCTATTTAATTTTGTTGAACTAATTCAAGACGCGACCAACTAGATCATATTCATAGGAGTCGGTAATTTCGACTTCTTGAATCTGCCCCGCTTTGACAGGCCCGTCGTTTAAATAAACCAAACCATCGACTTCTGGAGCTTGGACGCTCATGCGACCTTGCCAAACAAATTCACTTTCCTCACTTGGCCCAGCGACTAAGACTGGAATCCTCTTGCCTACAAAGCGACGTAATTTTTCGCGCGATATTTCTTTTTGAAGTTCCATAATTTCTGCTAGACGCTGCTCTTTGACGGCGTCCTCTATTTGATCTTGCATTCGTCCAGCAACTGTACCCTCTTCCTGGCTATAAGAGAAACAGCCGAGGTGATCGAATCTGATGTCCGAAACTAAAGATTTTAAATCTTGAAATTCAGCATCTGTCTCGCCTGGAAATCCGACCATGACCGATGTACGGATCGCCACACTTGGAACCTTGGCTCTCAATTTTTTCACCGTCGCAATAATTTCCTCGCGGGTCACCACTCGATTCATGCGTTTCAAAACTGAATTGCTGCCATGCTGAACAGGGATGTCGAGATATTTTACAATTTTATCTTCACGCGCAAAAAAATCCAAAAACTCGTCACTAATGTTCTCAGGATAAACATATAGAAGTCGAATCCACTTCAAGCCGTCAATTTTCACCATGGCCTGTAACAAGTCTAAAAGGTTTGATTCGCCTGAATCGCGGCCATAGGCCGCCAAATCTTGGGCAATCAAATTTATTTCTTGCACGCCAGAATCAACCAAATTCATAACTTCCTTGATCACGCTGTGGACAGGTCTACTGCGCAGGCGACCTCGGATCGCGGGAATGATGCAGAAAGCACAATTATGCTGACAACCTTCCGCAACTTTGACGTAAGCACTATGTGCTGCCAGTGTGTTCACACGAGGCATGTCTTCGTTGTAAAGATAGTTGGTTCGCTTTGCGAAAATAGAGCCCTTCTCAGTCTTGGCCTCGAGCAGCTCCCCAATTCTCGAGAACTCATCTGTACCAATAAACAGATCAACCTCAGGAAGGCCCTTAGCCAACTGAGTCTTGTACCGCTGGGTTAAACATCCAGTGACTATAAGTTTCATAGCTGGATTTGTTTTTTTCAGTTCAGCCATGGACAAAATCGTGTCGATACTTTCTTCCTTCGCGGATGAAATAAAACCGCAGGTATTCACAACGACCGCATCAGCGGCCTCGGCATCATCAACTGACTTCCAACCGTCACGTAACAAAGTTCCCACCATGACCTCAGAGTCCACTCGATTACGCGAGCAGCCTAGCGAGACTAAATGGACTTTGCGGATTTCATCGGTTGAAATAGGTCCTGACATAGTAACACCCCAATTAATAGAATAGAGGAGCTTTTTACCATAAAATCTTTATATTTCAATGATTTTATATTATTTATAATTATTCTCGATCAGGATAGGGCTGCTGGGTCTAAAGGTTCTGAATTATTGATTTTTCCAAGGCTTAGCCAGGTGTTATAGAGTCTCACAACATGATGAAACACAGCCTGAGGCCTCAAGGTCTGGAGGCGGTGCCTTCCAATTTGGGTGACGGGTACAATGCCTCTAATGCTTGACGTTAAAAACGCCTCATCGAACCGTGGGATTTCTTCCTCGCTAATCACACGCTCGGTCACAGGAATTTTTGCAGACATTAGTAAATCGGTGATTCGTTGCCGGGTCACCCCCGCCAAAATACCGCTGGACGCCGGAGGTGTCGCGATTTCAACGAGATCTCCAGTACGACCCATCAGAAAAATATTAGACCAGGTCGCCTCAGCCAGTTCTCCGTCGCCATTGAGCCATAGAACATCATTGAAACCTAAACCTTTAGCACGTTCCAATCCAGCGGCTCTCGCCCCAACAATGCCTGTTTTTATGTGACTACCGCGCGGCCATGCTCGGTCGAGAACAGTGTCAAGCTTGACACCATCGCGTTGTAGAGATTGCGCTTCAATCTCATCTACGATCTCAGCAGTCACCAATCTTCTGGTTTGTTGCATTTTGTCTTTAAAAAGGAGAACCCTGACACGTGCTCGCTTAGGATGATTTAGTCTTTGCAAAAGAGAGCCTATCTCAAATTCCATGACACTGTGCCGCGGCAGAGAGTTCAAAAGCATCGCTTCAGCTTGCAAATTTAGTCGCTGAAGGTGCCGTTCAAAATCAACCAACCAAGTGCCTTGAGCAAGAATTGTGGTCATGACTCTAGAACCGCTAAAGAAACCGCTCTCACATATCTCGGACCAATTAATTTCTCGAGCCTCGTGGCCATCAAGCAAGACCTTGGTCATGGAAAACCCTCATAATTCGACGGCAGATAAAAAAAAGGTGGGCTCAGCGCCCACCCCTAAATTTAACCGAACATTCCAGAAACAGAAAGGCTTAGCCTTTTTTTGAGGTTCCAGTTTTGGAATTCGACTGCGCTACCTGATCGGCTTTAGCCTGCTGAACCGCTTCTTGGACACTAACCGCATCGGCGTTCGCTGTGCGCTTACGTACTTCATCCATAATGTTGTGACGAGTCGTGTACGAACTTGTATTTAGAATGACCTGTTTGCCGCGACGATTCTTTAGATTGAAAATCAAAGGCGCCTTTAGGTTTGCGGTCATATTTTGTGGATTGCTTGGTACGGTCACTATCACTGAGATCACGAGATCTTCTTCAGTTTGGACATCAAGTTCCGCAAGTTCAGCGTCAGCGACCTCTGCCACGTATTCAGGATTGAATAGCAGCGGATCAATCAAAACAAAAGCAATGGCACCGTCTTCAAGGGATTGAAACCACTTGAATGGGGACTCTTTGTCGTGATCAAGCAACACGTACTGCTTTAGTTCGGGGAATCCGATGAGACCCGATGGAAGATGAATGACCTCGCCTTCAGGAACATCAATCTCGCCGAACCTTGTAGTCTTTACTTTCATCAAGACACGACTCCTTCTTACCAATTAAATCACACCAATTCATCATTGGTACTCGTTGCATCCGCGGGAAATTACCATGCTGGTATTTTACCGCTGATCTTTAAAACGCTTGAATGTCCCTTTAAGCTTCTTTTAGTTTAAACCAGACATTCGATACAAAGCAAGCATTTTGGGTTTCACGTGAGTAAATATTGATCACTCATCGTCTCCCTCAGGTTTTGCTGACCTCACAACCCTTCTAACCCCTGTCTTAGTGGCGGTTTGAGGTTTTGTTAGCATCAACCCTGCTTCCTTCACCGCCCCTGCGTCCGGCGCCGAAGCAGCCCTATTCTCCTCAAGGATCCGCTGATAGACCTCTCCTCGATGAACCATTATGTTGGGGCTTGCCTTAATTCCCAGACGGACCTGCTTACCCTTGATCTGCATCACAACAATCGTGATGTCGTCGCCGATCGCGATCTCCTCGCGCTCTTTTCGCGTTAGCACTAACACCCCAATACCCTCCTTGGTATCGCCCTCCCTGGCGGGGCAAAAAAACTTTTAGCACAAGCACAATAAATAACTAAGCACCGCTCACTGTAAGAAGTTCAATAGAGACGGCTGCAGTACTTTGTTAGAAGCCAACAAAGTACTTTGAAGAACAGTCTCAGTTTGTTTGAAATCACTCATAACTTTAAACGCATCCGCATCTTCAATTTCGCTGAGTGTCACTTTAGAAGCATCAAGATCACGAGACACTCTAGCCTGCGTATTGTTCATTGCATTCCACATGCCGCCAATACTTGCCTGATGACTTGTCACTTTATCCATGTGGAACTCAAGTTCAGACATGCTTTTTTGAATCATGCCTTTGTCGTTTTCAGACATGCCTTGATATAAGCTCTGCAGCGCCTCAATCATATTATAATGCCCGTTTGCTCGCTCTTCTTCATTAGGCACAAATAGCGCGCGGCCTGGCAAGTTTATCGAACGGAATGCACCCGGAGAAGCCTCAATAAAAATTTTCCCGTCGTCGCCACTAAAACCACCATCTTCAGACAGAGGTGGCGTCTGATTGCGAAATCCCGCAAAAACGTAACGACCGTTATAATTTGCGTTTCCAACCATGACCACCTCGTCGATGATCTGACGAATCTCCTTGGATGCCGCATCACGACTACTGGCGTTGTTACTATCATTTGCCATGCCGATAGCTAGCTCTTTTGCGCGTATCAAATTATCGGTCAAGCTGGTCAGAGCCTGTTCAGATGTTTCCATAAATCCTTTGGCAAGATCCATATTCTTTACGTGCTGCCCAAAGGAGCTGATTTGATCTTTGTAGCGAATCGCACGAGTGAGTCCGACTGGATCATCGGAGATCTGGCGAAGATTTTTCATTGTCGAAATACCGTCAAGAGCCGTAGCATTGTCAGCTTTGGCCTTACCAATCTTTGCTTCTACTTGCCTGTAGCGTTGGTTTTCCGCGACGCGCATCTAAATCCTCACTAGCGTTTCAAATTTAGAACTGTATCCAGCATCTCGTCTACCGTAGTAATAACTTTAGATGACGCAGCAAAATTCGACTGCCACTTCATGAGGCTGACGGCCTCTTCGTCTAAAGACACCCCTGAGATTGACTCACGCTGGTTCTGAAGATCACTTACTACGAGATTATTGGCTTCTTTTAAGTGCTCGGCACGGTTGATCTCAGCGCCTAAATTGCCGACGTAATTCGCATAATATTCGACAAGGTCAGATCGACCATTATCCAAAAACTTTTCGCCTTTGAGCGATAATAATTCATTGGCCACAATATTATCACCGACAGCCATCGGCGTTCCTGCCATGGAAATCGCCTCTACAGAACCTAGGATTTCATCTGAAATATCCATATCCCGAGCTGCTGCAGATAAGTCCGAAACTGGTTTAAAAAAGTTTTGACCTGTTATTTCATCGTAGTTCCTAATTCCATACCCTTTAGCGTGGACCTCGTTAACCCGACCTACAAACTTGGCCGCCATTTCATTATTTTTGCTAAGAAGATCTGCGCAAATATTATCGCGAACTTCTATCAGGCCCTTGATCTTGCCACCCTCTAGTTTACGCGTCACATTGCGCGCCTGCCCACCAGACGGGTCCGTAATCAAAACATCCACGAGGCCATCATTTTTATCACTGTTGACTGGAGAAAATTCTTGGACGGAATTACGGTCAACTAAGAGCGTATCTTCCGGTCCACGGACACAAAAGTTTCCAAACTCATCCTCATAGTAATTAATCTGCACTTTTTCAGTAAGCTCGCGCAAAACAGCGTCTCTCTGGTCACGCAAATCATTTGCGATAGCACCCGGAGTCACCTCCGCTTCCTGAATTTGATGATTTAATTGCGCAATTCCCCGAAGCCGGGCATTAATATCGGAACACTCTTGAACGATAATTTGATTCAAGTCCTGCCGTCGCTGCCGAACTTCACCATCAACACGTCTAAATGATGCTGCGACATTTTTTGCGCTTTCGCGGACAGAAGTTCGCATTGATTCATCATCCGGAGCAAGGCTTAATCCCTGCACAGAATTGAAAAAATTAGAGATCTCATCACTTACCCCGGACGCTAGCTCCGGACTAAAGATATTTTCAATGGATTTGAGGGCCTCGAAACGACCATTGGATTCTCCGCTCAATTGTTGAGCGCGATTAAGCTGTTTTTCAACGAAATTGTCATGTGATCTGGTTATGTTATTTATATAAGCGCCTGAACCAACCAGAACACCACGCAATAGAACTGGATCCCGCGACCTAAGATTCACACGTTGGCGACTGTAGCCCACAGTGTTTGCATTGGCGATGTTATGCGACGCCGTATCAACACCCTGACGAGTGTTATAAAGCGATTGCTCGCCAATATTCAACGTGTGAAACAAACCACCACTCATCTTCTTACGCCCTTACGAAAATCGTCGATGCGCCGTCACTTGATTTTTTTGCCGTTCCTTGCGGCGAATATGTCGCCTGAGCCGACTCAGCAAGCTCGAACAACACACGGGTGCTATCTTGATAGGACCTGACAATACCAGTCAGAGCCGTCCGATTTAATTCAATTTTCGGCTTAACCTCACTTGCAACTGCTTTAAATGCTGTCAATTCTTCTTGTAAACGCGAAATTTGCAAATCAAGAACGTTGGAGGCCAAATCGCTTTGGCGTTCAATAATCGCTTGGTGAATACCTTTTAACATTTCGATACAATTCGACAGATCCCCAGGAAACGAAGCTGTGCCCTCACAGTCAACATCACCCCAAATATTAAAAAGCTGTTGTGTTAGCTGCTGTAAATCTTCGAAAGACTGAGTGATGCTTTCAGCCAGAACTGTTTTTTCTTCGCACACTGCCTCAAGACGAGCTGTGTAATCGTGACTGCGAATCATAGCATGTTCTTCTTCAATGAGCGGAGGAAAGCCCGCGTAGGCCTCACGCATGCGAACTACAGCAGCGATCAGCTTTTGAGTAATCTCAATTAGATAGTTAAATCTAGAAGAACTTAACATCGCGCGCCCCTCCCTGTGCCCCCGCTGCCAACCCTATTCCATTGATACAAAGCAATTGATACAAAGCAATTGATACAAAGTAATTGATTCAAACGACTTTTCAGACTGCGTCAACCGCAGCGATCGTCTAGCTATCCTTATCGGTCGCGAGGTGTTCCATGATGGCTTCTCGAAGCATCCCGTCTGCGATCTTGCCCGAGTCTATTTCATAGGTTCCCGCTTGGAGTTTCGCCTTAATGGCAGCGACTCGATCTTCGCGCACATCAGGCGTTGCCTTTGCTATTTCAAAAGCTTTTTTCTGCTCACCGACTCGCGCGCGCGCCTTATCACTAAGTTGTACGCCGAAATCTTTATTGCCAATGTTTGCGCTTGCGGGCGATTGAGAGCCTGCTCCCACCACACCCAACTGCGACGACATTGCCTTTTTCGATTCATCTGAGTCTTTTGCTTTTCCCAGACCGGGACTCGTCACTGGCGATGATCCAACATTCTTAACTGCCATAAACTGTTCCCCCTACCTTATGACTTCCGGCCAATATGAGGCGCGGCTTCTGGCTTTATTGTGACCTCTTTTCGATCTGGCCGCAACGTTGTGGACCCCGCTCGCTCATAGCTATGTAGAGCGTTCCTTTTCGCGGAAATAGGCGAAGCCTCTGATTTAACTCCCATAGTCTGCAATAATTGTCGCTCAATCATCTGGGACAGACCCGCATTCCCTTGGGCAGACATCTGTTTAGAGTACTCACTGTCAAGCATGGACGTGTAGATATCCTCGGCATTGCCCCCGTCAATCAAGCCTGATTTCTGGACGGAGGATCGCATCGATCTGAACATCTGCTCCAAGAAAATCGACTCAAAATCTTTGGCTAACTGTTTGACCTTAACGATGTCTTTCTCACGCCCAGAGCGCGCTGAAATATCATCGACTTTCGCCGTAGCTGTTTGCTCGAGAGAATTTAACAATGTGGCTTTGACGTCCATGTCTGGCCTCCTTGATAGTCGCACACTTACATAAATCTCAATTCACCTTGCAAGGCGCCTGCCGTTTGCAATGCTTGCATGACTCCCACTAGGTCTACAGGCTTCATTCCCATAGCATTCATTCCCTCAACCAACTTCGATACGTTTGACCCACCAAAATTAATCAATGAGTTACCTTTTTTCTTACCGCCACCCGAAGCTCCACCAACACTAATACTAAGGTCACCATGGGAAATCGTGACTGGAGAAATCACAACGTCACCACCCATCACAACTGTGCCGGTACGCTCGTTGATTAGCACCACGGCCTTTTGGTCAATGGACACT
>Ga0214921_10004770_pt1 | contig 19677 bp, 20 predicted proteins | sample LL1505_MetaG_FD_177992 | JGI IMG/M metagenome (GOLD analysis project Ga0214921, IMG submission 177992) | Freshwater microbial communities from Lake Lanier, Atlanta, Georgia, United States - LL-1505 | ecosystem: Environmental > Aquatic > Freshwater > Lake | place: USA: Georgia | collected...
CAATGGCTTTGGCAATAAGAGTTTTACCAGTCCCCGGAGGACCCTCAAGTAAAATCCCACGTGGAATTTCGGCACCTGCCCTTTTGTATAACGTACTATTTTTAAGATACGATACAACTTCCGCGCATTCCTGAAAAATTTCCGGACTCCCAGCCCAGCTTGAAAGGGTAACATTAGATTTTTGCATATTAATTTTATCTTTATTTAAACCAGAACCCATGCCTGGCATAAAAGGAGGCATACCAAAATTATTAGGTACTCCCGACCCACCTCTAGAGTTTGCTTGAAAAAATCCAAATACACTTCGAATAAAAAATAAAAATAATGAAAGATAAATAACAGCATCAAAACTATTTCCGACAAAAGACAAAATTCCATTAGCATAAGCACTAGCAGGATTAACCTCTTTAATTAAAATTGTACTTTGTACTTTATTTTTATTCGAAAGATCTATAATTTGATTTGCCAAAACAGGATTAGAATTTGTAACACTAAAATCATTTAAAACATCTGCACCATTAAAAGAATTATCATCAATATCAGTATTAATAATTTCATGATGCTTTTCAGAATAAACATTTTGCAAATCATTGGAAAAATAAATAGCGTCAACTTGATGACCTTCAATGTCAGTTAAAAGATTTCCAATTGGTTTAAGAGGTAAATAATTTTTGTATTTAAGAGCTTTATTAATGCTATTAAGATTAGATAGAGAAGAAACGCAAGTCAAATATATTACAAGTAAAAATATATTGATCATTACAATATATTTTAGAACTATCTTTATATATATTTCATTTAAACATTATTACTATTATTAATAATTTTAGTTTGTTTTTTAATGTTAAAAAAATTATTCCAATTTCTAGATAAAAACCCTGAATTATTTTTATTTTCAATAAAATTTTCATTGTTATCATAAATTTTCATATTCCATTTATTATTATCCATAATAAGTTGTTCATTCTTCTTATTAAAACTTACATGAAGATCAAGTTTACCAAGTTCATCAATTTCATGTTCAATAGAACCATCAAGTTCTTGAGCAAAAGGATCTAATAATCTATTAATAAATGGATTTAATTTATTAGGAGGTATATAATAATTTGAAGAATTTTTATTATTAAAATATTCGCTATGATTAAACCAATAATTATAAATTTCTGTAAAATAAATAAAAATGAAATTATTTCTTTCATATTCGGCATTATACATTTCTTGTTGAAACATTTGATCTATAATTGAAAATGCTGATTTTAAAAGTAAAATTTCATTAATTAATTTTCTTTTCAAAATAAAAAGTCTATCTATTTTAATTTTTAATTTTGGATCAAGTTTTGAACTATCTTTTTTCTGGATATAGTTGTAAAATCGTATTTCATTCAAAACATTTTTTAAATTACTAATTGTTTTTTTACGAAAATCTTCTATTTTTTTAATAATAGAGAATATATTTGTATTGTAAATAATTGGATAACGCATTCTAATAATTCGAGGAATAATAAATTTATTAGTTTCTTTTATTTCAGAAATTTTGCTATCTATATTATTTAATTTTTTCAACATTTCTTCTTCCAAATTTTTATTATATTCAGCAATTTTTACTTCTTCTAGTTCTTTTTTCTGTTTTTTATTTTTATTAATAAATTCTTTATCATGTTCTATTTTACAATTTCTAAAAAGTAGAATTGATCCAGAAATAAATTCAACGGAACTTTGAAGTTTATCATATTGATATGCAGTAGTTTTATGCGCTTCAGAAGCCGCATCCAATTTAAAATAATTAACCATAGCTAATAAAAAAGCAATAATTCCATTAACAGATGAAATTAAAATAGATCCCCATTGAAAATTTTGTACGATAGATGCTAGAACTGTAGCAGCAGTAGATAACAAAATGGCAGGTGTCATTAAACGATTCAAATTGATTTCACAATAGTTTTTAGATTCCATATAAATAATTTTTTGTCCCTTTAAATAACTGGCAACAATATCTAATGAGGACGAATATTTATGATTTATATCAAAATAATATTTATTTATTTTATTTTCAACTTGTTTATAATCGATTTTATTATAAGAAACAACTTTATTATTACGTAAATTAACGCTTCCATCATCTTCATCATCATTACTAGAGTCTTCATTAGAATAACTATCACTTAAATCGCTTCCACTTTCCATAAAAGCCATATCTTCTTCAGATTTTAAAAAATTATTATTATTTGGAATTTTTAAATTTTTAATAACAAGAAATCCATCTTTATCTTTTTTTGAAGAAGTAATTTTTGTATTTTCATTAACATTTTCATTTTCATTTTCATCACTACTATAAATTTCATTAATATTTAATGCTAAAGAATTTCTCTCTTTATTTTCGTCATTATCAATAATTAAATTTTTGGTATTGTCTTGCGTAACTTCCATATATATTATAAAACAAAATATTTAGTTATTTTATAATGGCAAAAACATTAAAAAACTCTCCTGTCAGAGGATGGAAAATGGAAAAACCTGGATTTCATCAAAAAACAATGATGTTTAGAAAATGCGGTAAAAAATGCTTTTTAGGCAAAGGTAAATCATTTCCTATTTGCAAAAAAAATACTTGCAAGGTAAGTTCAAAAGGTGTATATGCAGCATATATTCGCGCGCGTCAATTTAGCTCAAAAGGGCGAACATACAAAAATGTAGCATCAAAAGCAAAAAAATTATTAATAAAAATGGGAGAGAAACGTTAAAGAAAAAATTAAAATGAATAACATAAATAACATAAAATTGATTTAAATTTTATGTTCTATAATCATAGTACATAAACAATAAAATGAGTGATTCAGATAATGAATGGGGATTTTTCATAGATTTAGAAAATTATTCAAAATTTGCTACATCAAAACAAAGCAAACCATTTTACAGGTATATTCCCGAAACAAAAATATATACCATTCAAGAATCAGATGAAATATATTATAATTCTGAATTTAAAGAAGCTGAAGAATATATATATTCTAATTTTGAACTTAAAGAAAATACAGAAGCAAAAGCAAAAGCAAAAGAAAAAGTGCAATACTATGTTTCGCTTGGTATTATGCTGTCAGGGTTTGCAGCAACATTAGCATTGGCATATTATGATATTATATAAAAATAATAAAGGGATTCATATATATACATGAAGATGAGTTGTATTTATGGCGCGTTGAATTCCCTATACTTTTTTTGTACACGAACGTCCAACTACTCACGTAACTACACATGTTTTAAAAATATAAATTCAAACCAAGAAATTCAAAAATCAGAAAACACATATTTAAAACCTGTTATAGAATGGAAGGACACCATAAATTTTATTCCTCCAATTAAAGGAGGTGAAGTAATAAAAGTATATGATGGCGATACAATAACAATTGCTTCAAAATTACCATACAATGACTCACCTTTGTACAGATTTTCTGTAAGATTAAATGGAATTGATGCACCAGAAATTAAAGGTAAAACAGAAGATGAAAAAACAGCCGCAAAAATTTCTCAAAAAGCATTAGAAGAACTTATATTACACAAAAATGTAACCTTAGAAAATATGAGTACTGAAAAATATGGACGCATATTAGCAGATGTTTTTTATAATGAAATTAATTTAAATCAATGGATGCTGAAAAATCATTATGCCATAGAATATGATGGTGGTACTAAAAAATCCCCAGAATCATGGTTAGACTTTCAGGCAACAGGAATCGTAAAATAATACAACTTTAAAAAATACATGTTTTGCTTCACTTTTCCAAAAGTGGAAAAAATTGATATATAAAATCATCTTAAAAGCATAAGAACAATAATAAGAGTATTCATGGAATTATCAGATGAACAAAATCATGCATTTAATAAATATATAGAAGGTAAAAATATATTTATTACTGGACCAGGCGGATCAGGTAAATCGGAATTAATTAGGAAGATTTATAGAGACGCAAAGGAAAAAGGCAAAAATATTAGTGTTTGTGCACTTACAGGATGTGCCGCTGTTTTGCTTCAATGTAAAGCAAAAACAATTCACTCTTGGGCAGGAATTGGACTAGGATCAGGAACAATTGAAGCAAACATAAAAAAAGTTACAGACAAAGAATTTAAAAAGAAAAATTGGAAAGAGACTCAAATTCTAGTAATAGATGAAGTCAGTATGCTTTCATTAAAATTGTTTGTAATGTTAGATAGAATAGGGAGAAGAGTGAGAAAATGCGAATCCAGACCATTTGGAGGAATACAATTAATCTTTTCTGGTGATTTTTATCAATTGCCACCTGTTGGTAATAAAGATGAGCTTGAAACAATGCAATTTTGTTTTGAAAGTGAAATTTGGAATGAAGTTTTTCCATTGGAAAATCAAATACAATTGGTTAAAATTTTTCGACAAGCCGATCCAATTTATGCTGGAATTTTAAATCAAATACGAGAAGGACGTCTTAAACGAAGCAGCAATGATAAGTTATTAGAATATGTAGGAAAAACAATACCAGAAGACTCACTTATTCGCCCAACAAAATTATTTCCAACAAAAAATAAAGTTGAAGCCATTAATAATAATGAAATGCTAACTCTTTCTAGTGAAGAAAAAGTCTATAAAGTAAAACCTGTGTTAGATTTGCCAATGACAAAAAATGAAAAAGAAAAAAGATCCCGCTATAATGAAAAAGATATACAAATAGAATTGGCATATCTTGAGGGTAATCTTTTATGTGATTCTGAAATTCATTTGAAAATTGGCGCTCAAGTAATGTGCGTTGTAAATATAGATTTGGAACTTCCTAGCGGGGAAATGCTTTGCAATGGGAGTCAAGGAATAGTCACAGGATTTGTTGAGAATGGTTTACCAATAGTAAAATTTAAAAATGGTATTGAACAAGTAATGGCTAGACACATTTGGCCTAGTGAAAATATTCCTGGAATAGGAGTTGCCCAAATTCCTTTAATTTTAGCGTGGGCTCTTACTATTCATAAAGCCCAAGGTGCAACTTTGGAACTCGCCGAAATAGATGTTGGTAGTGGTATATTTGAATGTGGACAAACATATGTTGCACTTTCACGAATTAAAAGCTTAGAGGGTCTTTATTTGACTTCTTTCGATGCATCAAAAATACGCATTCACAAAAAAGTAAAAGAATATTATAGGCAACTTTTGGAAAAAGTTGTGCAAAAATAAAAAAAGGTTTTTAATTAAGTTACAAAAGGTTTCACAAATCTAGCTATTTATTTTTTTATTTATTTTTTTCATTTTTGCACAAAAGTTGCTTAGTTGTTTCCGCAAAGTTCCTCACTAATCTTCATCCTGTCTGATCCAGTGCTTCCCTCGTTGTCTGATTCTGAGTCTGATGCCGATATTGAAATCAATGGAGGCATGTCAGCATATTCATCTTCTTCTCCCTCTTCGGCCTCCTGCCAGCTTCTGTAAAGGCGGTCCATTTCTTGTTCGCGGTAGGAATCAATCGCTTCTTGAAGGAAATCTTGGTCTAAATTGGCGCGAACATCATCGAGAGAATCGCTTGCCATTGAAATTGTGCGAAGCTGACGCTGTAAGCGAGGAGGCTCTACACGAGATGCTAATTGCTCTGTGAGTTGCGCAACCTTGGCCTCAAGCTCTGCAATTCGCTCATCCTGTTTTCTAGTAATATCGGCCAGTTGATGCACGTTCAAATGGGTGCTGGGAATAGGGTTCTTATTTGGAAGAAGCATCCAGTACTCATTGTACGTGACTTGCAACCTGCAGTGACCATTGGAAGCTGTTTCTCTATTAAACCATTCCAGCCATTCATTATTTATCCATGCCATGTGAATAAATGCACTACGAATGGCAGTCTGATCTTGTGGGATATAGTCGCCAAAATCAACGCGATCGAGAATGCCGATTGTATTTTTTAATACTGCTTCGATTTGTGGTTCTGTCCATCCTGCTCTCATGCGAGGAATATAAAAGCTAATAACTTGAGTGGTAGTAGTCATCTTTGATAAGAGTATGCTAAACAATTGTACATCTATTTTTATTTGAAATTTTCATTTCAATTTTTTTTCAAATGCTAAAAAAAATTGAATACTAAAAATTCATTTTATAATTTGACTATGCAAAACCATATATAGTATAAAATTTAAATCAAATTTTTAGTATACCACATTTTCAACTCACATAAAAAAAAATTGAAATGAAATTCTAGGTTATAAGTTAAAGTATCTAATACACCAACAAGTCTTTGCAAAGATGTCTTCTTATTCTATCAACAACAATTTGAGCCTCTACATTCCTCGTGTGTTCGCCAACATCTCGAAGGAACGCATTGCTCGTGTCTTTGAGTCCCTCAACTTCGGTTATGTGAGTCGCATTGACCTCGTAGCCAAGGAGAGTGCCAATGGCCAGCACTACAACAGCGCCTATGTCCACTTTGACGAGTGGTTCGACAACACGGCCAATCGCGCCTTCCAGGACCGCGTTTTGGACGAAAATCGCGAGGCTCGCGTCGTGTATGATGATCCTTGGTACTGGATCGTGCTCGAGAACAAGGGTGTGAAGCACACTGCTGGCGATCGCAAGCCTAGGATTGAGATCCAGCCCAAGGCCAAGCCTCAGACCCGTGATGGATTCACCCCTGTTGGGCGCAACGGCAGAGCGCAAAAGGTCGCCCCCTCGTGCGACTTTGTTGACGCCGAGTATGCCGCGCAACTCGAGTTCCAGAACGCTCAGCTCCGCATGATGATGATGCAGATGCAGCGCCGCCGCTCTCCTTCCTTCGAGGATGACTGCTGCGAGCACGGATGCGAACACGAGCGCCAAGAACAGACCGAAGTCTAAGGTAAGTAAAAAAATAAATAAAAAAATTAGTGTAGTTAGTTAGCTTTTGAACCTGTAACTCTATAAATAGAAAGAAAAATTGGGCACTTGCCCTTTTTTCATGCACAATAAATATATTTTAAAGTAACTTAAAGAAAAAAAATGGGATTTTCAAGACTTTTTTGGGAAAGTCGATTTTGGACATTTTAAAATGTCCATTTTTGACTTTCCAAAATACTTTTCACTTTTTTTAAAATCGAAAATTATGAAAAAGTCGATTGTGAGCATAATGCTGTAAATCCAAGTTTTTCTTTTAAAAAAATGTGATTGAGATTTTTTTTTAGAAAAATAGAATTTTTGCGGAAAAGGATTTAGGCGTTTTTTCTGTCTCTTTTTAAAGAGACAAATGGATGACAAAAAAACCGCCAAAAACGCCACAGATTTTTTTTGTGAATATTGTGACTTCAAATGCTTTAAAAAAAGTGATTTTGATAGGCATTTATTAACACGAAAACATTTAATGTTTACAAATGGAGACAAAAAAACGCCAAAAAACGCCGAAAAATTAACATGCGAATGTGGAAAATTGTATAAATGTAGACAAAGCTTATGGCGTCACAAAAAAAATTGCGATCAAGTAAAAGAAAATGAAAAAGAAATAGAAAAAGAAACAGATGATTCAATAAAAAATGAAACAATTTTACAATTAATAAAACAAAACCAAGAATTTCAAAATATAATTATTGAACAAAATCAAAAAAACCAAGAATTAATGTTGGAATTAGCTAAAAAACCAGGAAATATAAACGGAAACAATAACAGCAATTGCAATAATCGATTCAATATAAACATGTTTTTGAATGAAAAATGCAAAGATGCTATGAATATTATGGATTTTGTGGATTCTCTCAAACTTACACTACAGGATCTTGAAAAAACAGCAGAACTTGGATACGTAAAAGGAATCACTAATATTATTGTGAATGGACTTAATGAATTGGATGTTTACAAAAGACCGATTCATTGTAGTGACGTAAAGAGAGAAACTTTGTATGTGAAAGATAACAATATTTGGGAAAAAGAAAATGAAGAGAAAAAGAAAATAACACGTGCCATAAAACATATTTCTATAAAAAATGCAAAGCAGGTAGGAGAATGGACAAAAGAAAATAAGGGTTATAATGATTCTTCTTGTAAAAAAAATGACAAATATTTGAAAATCATAACAGAAGCTAATGGTGGTGAGCCAGAAGAAATAAATAAAATCATTTCCAATGTTTCATCAAAAGTTACCATTGATAAACAAATCGATCTTTAAGTTACTTAAAATAATATTATATCAAATAACTTAAAGGCCAAATAATGAGTTTAATAATGTGAATTAAAATATTCGTTCATATTATTATGGGAAATATTTTTTCAGAGTCCAATGAAGATGATGAACCTATTATTTTAGACGAAAATGAACAACCAACAAAAAAAATAAAGCAAAGCAAAAATAATGCTGAAGAAAGTTTCAACTTTGAATCTTCTTCTAAAATTAAAACACGACGAAGAAAAACTAATTTAAAAAATAAATCAAAGGTAAATAGAAAACAAAATTATTATTAGTACAACTTTTTTAAAGTTGTATTTTTTTGCACAACTTTTTTAAAGTTGTTTTATAGACGTTTTCTTCTTCCCAAATAACCTGCAGCACTAGTGCCAACCATTCCATATGCACTATGAGGTTTATATATATAATTTTTGCTATAAGTATAGCATAATGTATTGCTACAATTATTAAACATTTTATTGTATGGCAAATTGTTGGGATTAAATAATGATTTGTAAAAATTAGAACGATTTGTTAATCCTGAAGGATAAGAGGGTGATTGATAGTCCATTATTGTATATTGTATAAAAATATTATAATTTATTCAATATATTCAACTTTTCTTTAAAGTGGATTATTTACCGCAAGAACTGCAACCAGATTTTGCAAACTGAATTCTTCCAATCATGGCACCTCCAATAGCTAATCTTGGTACTTGTCTAATATTTGGCGCAACATTAACAAGAGTATTGTAATTTGGCATAGGTTGTCTATAAACTTGCGTGCGGTTATTTTGAATTTGCATTCTAATAGTCGGCATTTTATAATATTACAGAATATTTTATTTTAAATTTAACAACAATATGTATATATTTTTTTATTATAAATTAACTACCTTAGCTACACCATTTGTGTATCTAATACCATTGTCAACTAAAAGAGCTAAACTATTTGAAATACCACCAACTGCATCTAAATTTCCTAATTCTGGGAAAAATCTCATTGTATTTGTAATACTTGATGTAGTACCTGCTAACTTTTGACAAGCAACAACTCTTCCAGGATCTGCAATATATTGATCAACAAAGTTTCCGCCTTGAGTTTGCGTTTGATTTATAGGTCCAGTACCATTTCCAGAATAAAGTCCTCCTGCAATATATCCAATATGAGAAGCACAATTATAGTAAATTAAGAAATTTGTTTGGTTCATATTCAAAGTTGCTCCACTAGATTCTATCTTAATAGTAAAGTTACCATTACCCAAATTAGCAGTTATAGTAGCAGGTGTTTGAACGCCATTAATATTAGCGAAAATCTTTTGACCAATTGCATATTGATATGGTACATTAAAATCATAATTTTGATTAGAATTGTTTTGATATAACTTTTGGTAATTCTTTTCATTTTTTTTATTTGTAACAATAGGACAATTGCATCCAGTAACAATAGATGTTTTCATAATTTTGCCGCCATAAATAGGATTAGCTCTATTAAAAGGTATTTCTTCTTGACCAAAATTAGGAGGAATAATTCCTCTTCTAAGAGGAGCTTTTCCTTTCAAACGATTTAAATAACGATCATAAGAATTGTGTTTAATGTCACATCCAATTCCACCCGGAGACATGGAACCAGGACGAAGACGCGTAATGGAATGTCTTGTACTGCTACTACCAATTGTATTTCCTCCATTAGCATTTGCTTTTTGCACAGAAGGCTCAGCTCTATCACTCATTTGGTTCCAAGGAACATTAGCATTTCTTTTTTTAGGCAATTGATAACTTGCTAATGACCCTAAATTCATTGTATATTGCGATGAATCAATTCGTACAGTATTTTGAATTAATTTTTGCTTTTGATATTGCGATGATGGAGTATTTGTTGTCAAATTAGTATCACAATTTCTGCAACGATAATAATTATAATAATCATTTGTTCCATTAGAAGCAAAATCATATTGTTGCACTAATGCAGTTCGATTTGAAGGGAAACCTTGAGGAGGATATTGTGGTAAATTTGTAATTTGTGCTGAATAATTTGTATTCCAAATAGAAGACATTTTATATATATTGTGATTTTAATATGCTAAAAAATTGAATAAAATTGAAATTATTTAATCTTTTTAAATCAAAACAAAAATAACCATGAATTATACATGTAATTGTTGCAATAAAAAATATACAAAAAAATCTTCTTATCAAAATCATGCAGTTTTATGTGAATTTTTGCATAGTTCAAAAAGAGAAAAAAATATAGATGAAGAAGAAAGCAGTGATTTACCAAGCTATAAAAATTTAGTTAAATTAGTCGGAATGTTAGCAGTGAAAAATAGTAAATTAGAAGAAAAAGTAGAATCTCTTCAAAAATATGTTGAAAAGTCGAAAAAAAAGATAAATATTATTGAATGGTTAAATGCAAATATAAAACCTACTTTGAAATTTTCACAATTTTTGGACTCTATTATTTTATCCGAAAGTCATATTAATTGTTTAAACGAAAATAATATGATGAAAACTATAACATCCATAATTGAAGAATATTTTATTAAAGAAAATTGCCTACCAATTTATGCTTTAAAAGAAAAAGTAAATACCTTTTATTCTTTCAATCATGAAACAAATTCCTGGTCTGAAATGACAAAAGATGAGATAATTTCATTACTATATTATGTCGATAGATTAGTCCAAAGAGAAATAACAGCATGGCAAATAAAATATCACGAAAAAATTAAATATAATGATAAATGGGCTCAAACTTTTGCTAAATTAGTTGGAAAAGCCAACGCATTAAGCTATCGTGATGAAGCAACACTAAGTAGAATGAAAGGAATTTTGTTTAATCAACTCAAATGTGAAGTCAAACGATATGTAGAATATGAGTTTGATTATTAATAAATTTTTATAAAAATTTTATTTTTTTCTCTTTTCTTCCAAAAGTGAATTTTCTAATTTATTTATTTTTGAAAGGACTTCTTTTTGAGATTTATTCATAACCTTTACTTGATATGTTAATGCTGTTGTTGCAATAACACAATTAATTAATGGTAAACATTTGTAAAATTTGTTAAACATATTTTTATTACACCGACCGAAAAGAAAAATGAGACAAACCACATAAAAAATAAATTAAAATTTAACTAACGAAGAAAATGTCTAATCTAATCCAGTAAAATTTAAATCTCCCATAAAAATAGATTGACCTTCATATTCAATTACGACAAATATTGATTTATATATATCCACTTTTTCTTTTATTTTTAATAAATTTTTCATCATGTTAGCAAGAACAATAATAATTTTATGAATTAGATTATTTTTATCAAACGTAGCTAACATAATTTTTACCGAGTTAAGATTTTTACATTTTTTTATAACTCTTTCCTTTATATACTCTATAAACCCTTTTATATAATCTACATCATTTTTACAGTAACTGATTTCTTTTTCAAGATTGTCTACTTTAATATCGTGTTCACTAATTTCATTTTTAAAGAAACTCCGATTATACTGAAAATTACAACTAGCTCTTTTGACATAAAATCCGTTTGATAAATATGTATCCATTATTAATTTATATTTGCTTGATAAATCAGTTTTAAATAAAAAAATTTCAATTTTTATTTAAATTTTACAAATTAATCATATAAGTAATATTTATGAGGTTGTCTCATTTTTCTTTTCGGTCTGTGTAATAATAATAAAAATATAAAACTTTTTCTTATTTTTATTTTTTTTATACAATAGGAAATGAGGGTTGCATAGCAATTCCACAAATACCAGGATCATTTGAACTTTCACTTCGCGCAATTTTAACATAACCATTATCTCCCCAACTTTTTCCCCAAGAATTTTTTACTAACCAATATTCAATTCCATTTTCAACACCATAACCAGTAATCAAAACTCCATGATCTAAATTAGTTCCACAGCTTGAACTAGTAATAACACCGCTAGAATAAGATTGAAAAATTCTAGTATCAGCTTCAATTGCAATAGATACGGGGCCTTTTGCAAGAGCTGCAGTCAAAGCAATTTGATCATTTGGTGTAACATCTTTGCAATCAGAAATTGTAACCACAACTTCACAATTATTGCAAGTTCCGCTAGAAGCAGTATACGAATAAGAATCTTCTGCACAAATACCATTATCAATAACATAAGTAAATGCATTATCCATTAATCCACCTTTGCACCCAAAATTACCATATTTTTTGGAGCAATCTACCAATTGTTGTTCAGATAAACTTGTCAACTTTCCACTTTTAATTGCCCAGGCACCTTCAATTGCACCTGTTGTAGAAAATGCCCAACAAGACCCGCATTGTCCTTGATCTTTAACTGGAGTTACAGCACCATTAACATTCCAATCAATAGATTTAGGTAAAGAAGTAATAGTGTCAGTGTTAATAAACTTTCCACAAACAGACTTTCCTAAAGTGGAATATCCACCAATATATTTTTCTTTAAATTCACTAGAAGTTAAATCTGTAAATTGATTAATACCCATTGTAAAATTTTGCGACTTGTCCGAATTGTGTTCAATAATATTTTTGACATTCTCTTTGAAAATAGCAAAACGCTCTTCAAATTCTTTCAAACTTTCATATTTTTTTTCGAATCTCTCCAAAAATAATGTAAAACGAGACCAATCATTTTCAATATTTAAAATATTTAACGTTGAACCTCGAAGAAAAGTTTCTGTTCCTGCTGCAACTGCAACGCAAAAAGTAAAAAAAGAAAAAAGCTTGTACATTTTTCTGTATATATTACTCATATTTTCTTTTTAATTACTCTTTCGATAAAGTAAATTCATTTAATGAATCATTTGAACTTTGTTTTTCAATAAACTCACAAATCTGTAATGCCAACTGGTCCCTTGATTTGGATGTTTGGCTTTTATTAAATTGTAAATACTTTGAATATTCTTTTTTAAATTCGTCTTCTATTAATTTAAAATGAAATTGACTCATATACATATTAAAACCTTCCCATCCAATTTCTTTTCTTGTTTCAATTAAATGAATCATATTTTTATTTGAAAATGAAACTTTTTTTTTTATTGGCTGACTTTCGATATCATCAATCCATTTAAAAATTAAATCATCATTTTCTTCCTCTGAATTTTCATTTTCATTTTTATTTTCAAACATATATAATAATAACAAAGCAAATTTTTAAATAATATTGCAAAATACATAAAAATATATTATTTTATTATAGTATAGAGCATTTCTAAAATGTTATTTAATATAACATTTTTATTATTTACAATACTCGGGCGAGCAAGTTCTACAAATACAACATCACAAGATTTAATTTTATACAATGAAACTAAAATTATTGATGAAAGAAACCTAAAGTTTAAAAAGTTGCGAAAAATTGTAAACGCAAAAAATTTGGGAAAAGTTTTAAAAGTTGCAGGAACTGTTGCAAAAATAGGTGGTACAATAAACCCAGCTTTAAAAGGAATATCAGTTGGTATTAACGTTGCACAAAAACTTTTGGCGGCGAGAGAAAAATTGAAAAAACTTGATGCTTTAAAAAAGGCTGCAAAATCTGTAAAAAATATAAAAAAAATTAACTCACAAATTAGCAAAGTTAAATCAGTAATTTCAAAAGATAAAAAACTAGTAGCCGCATCAAAAAGGAAAAAAATAACCACAAAAGGCAAAACAATAAGCAAAACAATAAGCAAAACAAAAAGCAAAACAAAAGGCAAAACAAAAGGCAAAACAATAAGCAAAACAAAAAGAAAAACAAAAGGAAAAACAAAAAGCAAAACAATAAGCAAAACAATAAGCAAAACAAAAGGCAAAACAAAAGGCAAAACAAAAGGCAAAACAAAAAGCAAAACAAAAAGCAAAACAAAAGGCAAAACAAAAGGCAAAACAAAGGGAAAAAAAATAGTTTCAACAAGTGGTGGAATTCTTCCAGTAGATTCTAGTATCCCAACAGAATTTCCAACAGATTCACCAAATCAATTATTGCCAACAATAATCAAAGTTCTAAAAAGAAAACGTCGTCCAACTAAGGCAAATGACGACTCAATACAAAGACCATCTATTACAAAAACAACGGATGATTCAATGCCAACACCAGTTCCTAGAGTAAGGCGAAGAACACAACAGCCATCTATAACGGATGATTCAATCCCAACACCAATTCCTAGAGTAAGGCGAAGAACACAACAACCATCCATAACAGATAATTCAACTCCAACTCCTAGACCAAGAATAAGACAAACGCAACAGCCATCTTTAACAGACGATTCAATCCCAACACCAATTTTTAGATTAAGAGGAACAAAACAACCATTCATTGCAAAAATAACAGATGATTCAACATTTACACCATCTATTTTAAAACAACCAATAAGGATTCGACGTTCAAAAATAAATTCACCTATATTAACACTTTGGCCTTCTCATAAACCATCTTTATTGCCAACTCAAAAACCTAGTTCGTTACCAACTCAAAAACCAACTTCAGTACCAACTCAAAAACCAACTTCAGTACCAACTCAAAAACCAACTTCAGTACCAACTCAAAAACCTAGTCCAAATCCAACACCCATACCTAGTAGTGCGCCAACAGACTATATTCCATGTAACAAAAACTGCCCAGTTAAACCAAATCAATGTGGTTTTTATGAAACATGTGGAAATGGTTGTTGGTGTGGAAGATTTCCACCAACACCATCAAGTTTTCCAACGCTTACTCCTACACAAAATTTATTTACAATAGCTCCCCCTACAATGATGCCATATACTAGTGCAGTTTCGATTTCACTCTCTCCAATGCCAACATTGCAACCTTCTTCAAAATCTACTCAAATGCCGACAACTTTTTTACCTACAACAATTTCTCCAACCACTTTAAGACCGACAACAAAGGCAAGTGAATCACCCACATTTTTACCATCACCGCAATTACCGACACAATTACCAACATTATTTCCCAGCCCATTACCAACTTTAGACGAAACAAATACAATTTTATCATCTAATGGTGCATCAAATAATTCTTCGGCTTCTTCCAATACAATAATTGTTAGTGCTGTGGTTGGGAGTATTATTTTATTATTAATTGGAATTGTTGTAATTTTTTGTCTTGTAAGAAAAAATAAAAAACTAGATGCTTTTACAAAATGGAGAATGCATTATGATGTAAAAACTCCCATGAGAAGAGACAGCCCCGCTACAATTGAAAATGATATTCATCACTTTTATAAAAGAAACCCATCAGTTCATAATAAAGAATTTACCCCTTATGTGTCAAAATCTCAAAGAAGTTCACAAAGAAACTCGTTAAAACCGCAACCTATGAGTATAGATTATAATAGAAATTCTATCCGTTTATAAAATTTATATGAAATTTTATTTTATGATTTAAAGAAAAATATTTTATAACATAAAATGTCATTTTCCAAACATCTTTTGAGTGTAATAAATCTTACCAAACCTAAAATACTGGATTATATTTCTAAAGCTGAAACAATGAAATATATGTATGAAATAAATCCTGTATCTCTCAAAACGAAGTTAGAAGGAAAAATCTTAGTATCTGTATTTTATGAACCATCTACCAGAACATCGTGTTCATTTCAAAGTGCAATGTTGAAATTGGGTGGAAATGTTATTTCAATTACAGATAAGTATTCTAGCGTTGAAAAAGGTGAGTCGCTCGAAGATACAATAAAAACATTAAATAGTTATGGAGATGCAATAGTAATTCGTCATCCATTAAAAGGAAGTTCTGCTCAAGCAGCAAATGTATCTAATATTCCAGTAATAAATGCAGGTGATGGAAACGGCGAGCATCCAACGCAAGCATTATTAGATATTTTTACAATTAAAACAGAATTACAAAAATTTAATATAAATCTTGATGATAATAAAAGAGAGAAAATCTATATAACTTTTGCAGGAGATTTAAAAAATAGTCGCACAATTCATTCATTAATTCATGTTTTGAGTTTGTTTCCAAAAATTGCATTTATTTACGTTAGTCCAAATGGGCTAGAAATGCCTATTGAAATTAAAAACAGAATAAAAGTATTTGAAATTGAACAATTAGAAATGGAGAGTTTGCAAGAAGCTTTACAAATTAGCGATGTAGTTTATATGACACGTATTCAAAAAGAAAGATTTTCAAATGAAGAAGAATACAAAAATATAATGAAAACAAATAATTATATTATTGATGAAAATATGATGAAACATGCAAAAGAAAAAATGATTTTAATGCATCCTTTACCTCGATTAAACGAAATAAATGTAAATGTAGACAAAGATCCACGAGCAGTTTATTTTAAACAAGTTGAAAATGGTGTGTATATGCGGATGGCTATTTTAAATAGTATATTAACTTAATCACTTCCAAAATAAGCACCCTTACCAAGCTTGAAATCAGTCAATTTGGCAATAATATCATTATTCTTAATATTAATCTCCTTGATCAAATCCTTAATAGAAATCATTCCAATAAAATCTTCATTATTCTCATCAACAACAAGCAAATGACGAATATCCTTGAACATCATCTTACGCATACATTCATCCAAAGAATCAGTTTTCTTTGCAATAATAACATTAGGGGACATGGTACAAACATCCTTGATTTTAACATTTTCACCATCTTTTCTAACAGATGCAACCTTGTTAATAAAATCGCGTTCAGAAAAAACCCCAACAACCTTGTTCTCATCATTTGTCACAGCCAAACAACCAACATTAAAAACAGAAAAACGAATAACACCTTCTTGGGCAGTAGCATTTTCATTGATTTTGAAATCAATCTTATGGTAACAACTCTTTTCAAAAACACCAACTGCGGAAATCGGAGTAGTAGAACTAGAAAAACGTCTTGCCAATTGCGGTACAAATCTTTTCATTATATATAGTTAATAATGCAAAGATTTTTTTAAGTACATTTAATATATTTTTTTGACATTCAAGTTGAAGTGTATCCAAAAAGTATTGGCATATTATATATAATGCTTCAAAGAAAAATAAAAACAAAAAAAAATAGATCAAGAAAAAACAAACATACATTAAGAAGAAAAAATTATCGAATTAAAAGAGGAGGTGAAGATAAAGAAACTTGTTGTATGTGTGCAAAAAAAATAAATAGTGGTGAATCATTAATACCACGAGAATGTTTAATGAAATATGGAAAATATAGAGCTCATAAAATTTGTCCTGAATGTTGGTGGGGAGAATTTGCAAAAGAAAGTGCTGTTCATAAATGTCCAGGGTGTGAAAAGAATATTCCTATAAAGCCAGATCCGCATGCAGGTGAAATTATTGACTTGACTACTGATTAAAATATTTATTTTTGAATTCTTCTGGAGTGTAAAGTGGAATGCCTAATTTTCTGGCTTCATTTGCCTTTCCAGTATCTTCTTCTTTATCTTTTACCAAGACTGCAAAGGTTTTTGAACTAACACTTGAACCCAATTTTGCACCAACACTTTTCAATGCTTCGCTCAAACTTTCGTCTCTAAACCCAGTCATAACAATTGATTTTTTATAAAGTGGATGACTTTCATCTAGTTGTGCTTTTTGTTCAACTTTTTGTAAAAGTTGCTCTAATCCGCATTCTTTCATAAAATCCAAGAAAGCAGGAATATTATTTACAAACAATTCAGCAGTTTTCTTTGCCATACCTTTAACACTCATCACTTTCTTTATTTTTTCTGCTGAAGATTCGCCTGAAGTCAAAATATCAGGAAATGCTTCAAGAATAGGTTCAATTTTCTTTTCACTGATTCCTCTTCCAAATATATTTGAAGCCGACATGATTGTTAAAAGAGATGCACTAGCCAATTTATCTTTAATACCTTCGTAAATTTTAGTTGCCAACTTTTCTTTAAAACCTTCTACTTTCAAAAAGTCAGCCTTTGTCATATGAATTATTTTTGGAATCGTATCATTTCCTGTATCCATTATGCGTGAAATGTTACCACTGCTTAATCCATCTACACCAATACCACGAAAGAATCCAGTAATATTCTTTTCCTTAACAGTTAAATCTTGACTAATATCTTCCAACATAATGTCGACGTGCGTTTCATTCCATTTGTAAGGAATATTTGGCATCTTTGGATTCTCTGCGGGTGTTGTAACATCTTTGATATAGGGAATAACATCCCCACTTCGAATCAATTGAATCATTGCTCCAATACCAATTTTTTTCTGTTCAATAAAAGCAGCATTGAATCCAGTAGCGTATTCTATTTTAACGCCGCCCAAATTAATGGGTTCAATTTGAACACGCGGTTTCAAATATCCATCCTTACTTGGAGACCATAAAACGTCAACAACTTTTGCTTCAGCAATTTGATCTGATAAAACCATTTTAAATGCGAAAGAATGATCTGGATTTCCAGATTTGCGAGGAACAATAATATCATCTGTTACAATAACTCCATCAATTTCATAAGTATAGTTCTTTCTCCAATCAACTAATAATTCAGACAACATTTCATTGCTCAAGGTTTTTACAACTTTATGCATGACAACGTCAACATCAAGTGTTTTTAAAAGATCCATTTGTTCCGATGGTTTCAATTCGGGTTTAATGACTTCATATGAAACAAAGTTGAGATCTTTTGCTTTTTCATCAATTGTTAATCTATTCACAATTCCAGAAACTAAATTCCTAGGATTTGCAAATTGGGACTTGTATTTGCTTTCAAAGACTGCCTTTGGCAAAATAAACTCACCACGAATAACAATGCCTTTCTTTTTTGGAAGACGCAAATAAGGAATTAAATGACTCACGTCTTGTCCAACTTTTCCATCTCCTCGGGTATACAACTTTGGAATTGTTCCCTCTGTTGTGTAAAGTCCGCTAACTCCATCCAATTTACACGATAATACATAAGGTCCTTTGTATTTTTGCATCCAATTTGCCAAAGCTCCAGAGTCAGGTTTAATTTTATCCATAGATGCCATTTCATAAGGCAAAGTGGCCTTATTTTTTTCTATGGGTGCGCCAATTTGTTTGATAACTTGATTTGCAGGAAATTTTGCCTCAACATAATCTTGAATAATATCATACTCATTGTCAGTCATAATAGGCTCCATATTACGATAAGCAACGTTAGCAATATTCAACATTCTTGAAAGTTGATTTTCAGTTAAGGGTTCCAAAACAGAAATACCATTCTTTTTGAAATCTTGAATCAGGTCAACAATAGTTGATTCATCTTCAATAATTTCCAACCTGTTTTTCTTAGTATCTGCTTCAGTTTTCTTTGAAACAACGCGCTTCTTGATGGTTTTTGGTTTGGGAACTAACACAACATTTTCCTCTTCAATAATAAGAGTTGGTTTAGATTTTACGGGTTTTACAATTTTTGTGGCTTCATTTTTCAATTCAAAAGGTCCAGGTGCTACTTCTTCTTCATTTTGAATTGGTGCAGTTATGGTAGTGGTCGGTGTGCCTTTTAAAACAACCGACCTGCCATCAATTCTCTCTACTGGTTCTTTAAATTGCATATTCAAGAAATCAAATATATCTTTTTCGGACTTAAAGACATGGTCAACCTT
>Ga0214921_10004771_pt1 | contig 19676 bp, 11 predicted proteins | sample LL1505_MetaG_FD_177992 | JGI IMG/M metagenome (GOLD analysis project Ga0214921, IMG submission 177992) | Freshwater microbial communities from Lake Lanier, Atlanta, Georgia, United States - LL-1505 | ecosystem: Environmental > Aquatic > Freshwater > Lake | place: USA: Georgia | collected...
AAGTCTTTCATATCCTTCTGGAATAGGCCCACCTTCACCTCGCGTATTTGTTGGTCCATCAAAAAGATAAGATTTTCCACCCCCACCTTTCGCTGCTACTTCTGGAGCTTGAAATTCTGGAGCTACAAACGGAGGAGGAGAAGATAAGAGAGATAAAAATCCAGCAGCAGTTAAAGCTATTCCAGCTAAAATTAAAGCTGCACCAAAAACTGCACCAACTCCAGTAAATATTAATACTATACCAATAATAGTTAAAACAATTCCAGCTATAGCAGTAATTACTCCGCTAGCACCTTCTATAATTGGAATAATATCAATACTTTTTAAATCTTCGGTTTTATAACATACTGTTAAATTTGAATAAATTGCTTTTTCAAGGTCGTTCTCAATTTCATCTGGATTTTTAAAAATTTTAAAGTCTTTTTTATTTATAAGAACTCTATATTTTAAATTATCTTTTTCTAATTCATAAAGAGTTTTGTATAGAATTTTAGTATTAGCTTCTATAGCCCTAATAGCTTCTCCTACGCTATTTACAGCTAAATTCCATTTGGTTTTTTTTACTTTTTCCGCCAATATACCATGTAATTCTACTTCAACCATAATTATAATTCCTTAGAAGTTGCTGGAAATCCTCCAAATGGTAGTGGGCTATTAAATCTTTTTCTGCATCCTTTTAGCCTTTTAGAGCATTGATCTGCAATCCAATAATTAGTATTAAATGGAGAATATCTATTATTATTCATTTTGGAAACAAAATAATATTTAATTCCATCTAATTCAACATAAACATATTGTCCTTTTGAATAATTTGCATTATTAGCTTTTTCCCATAAAACAGGATTTCCCTCTGAAACACCAACTCCTAATAAACTACTTATAGGTTCATCCTTGTCATTTGCAATTGGAATACCTAGATATCCACAACCTTCTCCTCTATAATCAAAAGAACAAGCTTCGCTATATAATGTTCTAAGTGGAAGTTTTATATTTTCTAAATCTAAAATTGAACTTAATTCATATTGCAAAACATTTTTATTTTCTTTTAATTTTCGATCAACATAATAAATATCTGGATTTAATTGAGCATAAGGATCTGGATCAATTATAAAATCATCATCATTTATAATTCCACCTTTACTTTTAAAATTAACAGCATCAAGATATTTTAAAAAAGTTCTTTTCCTGGTTATCTCTAAACCAATTATATCACCAATTGATCTAACTGTATTTTTTATTTTTATAAAAAAATTATCATATGATTCAATTTGATTTTGGCTAGTAAAAGTTAATTTTGGTTTTGGTAAAGTACCTCTAGCCATCATTTCAAATCCTTCAATTAAAATTGGAAATGGAACATATCTTTTTCCCTGCCAAATTATTTGATTAAATAAAGTTGGACTATTTAAATTTGAACTACTATTTTCAAAATTTATAGTCATATTATGAAAGCGTAAAATTCCAAGTGGAGAATCTATATTTGCACTATTATAATTTGGAAGAGTTGCGAAATTATTATTATATGGTATTGGAATTTCATTACTAAAACTTAATTCTGCTAAATCTATATCATCTCTATTTATTCCAAAATTTCTAAAATCAAATTCATATAAAGTCACTAAAATAGATGGGTTTAATTTAGAGCTTTCTATTGATATTTTTTTTGTGCCAATTTGCTCGTTAGAATTAATACTCATACATTTGCTGTTTCGGAAAATTTTGCTGTTATATTATAATTATTATAAAAATTATAAGCTACATCCCATTCATCACAAATAAATCTTTTTGGATAAGATTGAGACGCATCAAAATTATATGGAAATGGTGCATCAAAAAAGAAAGAGTCTGCTGCTTTTCTTTTATGTAAGAAATGCGCTATTGCTCTTGTTTCATTTTTATCTCTTCCTTCAAAGTTTAAATTAAATTTTTGAAGATTATTATTTATTCCATCAGGTATACGTTGTTCATATCCATTACCAAATTTTATAACATTTATTGCTGGTTTCATTTGCAATTGAGAAGCATAAGTTGGTTTCCAGAAAAATTCTGGTTTTGTTAAAGCAGAATAATATCTATATCCTCCCCAATAAACATTTGAAGTTGAAGAAGTTGGAGTATGATTTTGATTATCGTCAATTAGACTATAATAATAATTATTACTATATAATACTATGTCATTCTTACTATAAGAAGGACCAGAGTTCCAAACGTCAACCTTATATAATGATAAATCACTCATTTTTACCTTACACCTTTAGTATTATTACACCTATTAATAGTGTAATTAATTTATAATGTTAAGAAGAATTGTCAAAGAAAATCAAAGGTTATTTGTAGATTCTAAAGAGGTTCTAGGAATACAAGACTTTAATTTTAACTATAATTTACCAATAGATCTTACAAGATACCTTGGCATGGAAAGCGTTACTTTTTCTCATTCTAAACCAGTAACTGCAGAGATAACAGTTAATAAGCTTTTAATAGATTCTGATAATTTTATAAATTATACAGGAGATACCACATTTAGTGGGTATTTAGAATATAAAGATAAATATTTTGCTTTTAATTCAGGCATATTGAATAATTATTCTATTTCTTGTGCAGTTAATCAAATACCAACTTTAAATGCAAATTTAACAGTACTTGGCGAATTTGGAGAAGGAGTAGATAAAAGTTTATCAGTTTTGCCTAAAAACGATATAACAATAGCAGATTATGGAGATATAGAAGTAAGTTTAAATGATTTTGAATTTAATAGGCTTCAAAATTTTACATTGACCATAGATACAAATAGAAATATACTATACAAATTGGGCAGCTCTTATCCATTTCAAATAATTACCAATCCGCCAGTTATTACAAATCTTACATTTGGAATTAAAGTTGATGATTATCAAGTCAAAAATATAAGAGATTTATTGTGTCAATATAAGGTAGAATCTTTGGGTATAACATTTAAAGATTTTAAAAATCCAAATGGGTCTCCTATTTTATCTTTTAATTTTAATGAAGCTATATTTCTTGGTGAGGGTTATCAAGGATCAGTTGGAGATTCTTCTATTGTTAATTTAACTTATCAAGCTTTTAGTAGACCTACTCTTCCAATTACAAATAGAAATAATCTACAGAACGAAGATACAATAGATTTAACTAATAATATTAGTTTTTAATTTTAAAATAAATTTTATATAAAAAACAAGCGAAAAGATGAGTGGATAATCCACAGAATGGAAAAGAAAAGATTCCAAGGGTATAGTAAAGAGGGTTGTAAAATAAAGTAGTAAAAACTCCCATCCAAAAACTAGAGCACTCTGGGCATAATAGTGGTCGCCTAATATACGGAATCTTTGCAATGAAATTTCTTACTGGAGCAAATATATCAGAAAAACTCCAAACAAAACTAACTCCTAAACTTAATATTATATAAGTAAGAAGTTCAAAAAAGATCATAGAAAGAATACGTTAACATATTCGTCATCAATTTTTGAAGTTGAGAATGCCCTAAAGTTTGCTCTTTCTTGAGTTAAGCGATTTTGAAAAGTTTGCCATTCTGAAATTTTTACTTTTTCAACTACTCCAGCATATGATTTTACTGTATACTTTTGAGTAATTGATTGAAGATTAACTTCTAGTCCAGTATTTTCAATAAAATTATTTAAAAAATCAAGAGCTTTTTGTCTATTTGTATTAACATAATTCTCGACTTTAGATCTGCAACTACAATTTGGATTAGTACTTGCACTTTCTATGTCTGCATAAATTTCTGGCGCAACAGCTTGAAAGGCAGTTTTAAATTGTTGATTTGATACTAATTCTAAGAATATCTTAGAAAGAAAAGGATAATCGTTTGGTATGCTCATATTATATTATATATTTAATTTATTTTTTTTCTAATTTATCATTTATTTCAAGTAGCATTTTTTCTATTTGCATGAATTTATTGTCCATCCTCAAAAGGATATCTTCAAACATTTTTGATGCAATTTCATCTTCTATCTCTGGAAATGGAAGATTCAAGTAGGGTAATTTATTTTGCACAATATAAAAGTATTCATTTTCTTTATTTAAATTAGATATGTCAGTATAGGTTTTTATTAAAATTTTATTTACTATTACTAATCCTTCTTTTACATTTTGAGGCAAAGGATTCAATAAATCTAAAATAATAAAATTATCTCTATAAGTAATATTTTTAATTAAATTTGTTTGAAAACTTTTTGTTGTTGATTTCCTATAAAAATGATCAATATAAATTTTTGCTCCCGCATCACTTATAAATGGTACTCCTTGATCTGGAGGAGTTATATAAGCTCCTTTTTCTTCCATTTCTAAATCTATATTTGCGTCATCAATTTCTGTTACTCTTAAAATAGTTTTTTTATTATTTGAGACTAATCCATCTTGAGGATAAAAGTTTTGATTTTTATATATAACACCTTCTCTGCTAGACACCTCTTTGTATCCAAAAAATTCATACTCATCATAATAAATGTCTATATAATCTCCAATTGAAAATTCTTTAGTGTTTTCAAAAATATGAATTTTATTTTCTGCTTCTATTTTTTTACATTGTTTTTGAATTTTGTAATTCTCAAAACTATCAATTCTTAAAGTAAATAAATCTTTATCAAAAACTAAAAATGTATTCTTCCGTAAAGGTATATTGGATATATTGGCGTTAATTAATATTCCATCTTGGATTTTTGTGGCAGTATATCTTTCCATTAATAGATTATATGAAATATTTCAAGGATATTCTAGAATTTATAATATCATTAGGTTTAGTATTAAAGTTTTTATTCATTAAATAACCAGTTTTCAAAAATATCTCTATTCCATTAGAAGGAGATGTCATACCAGTATATATGATTTTTGTACCACTTATTACATTATTTATATCTCTTATACCAACCCCATAAATATCTAGGTCAACCATTAAATCAATTTCTTCTTTATTGTATATTACTCTAGAAGGATATGTGCTATTTATATCATAAACCGCTTGAACATTAGCTGAATAATTAAAATCCATTCTTTTTACTTGATGTTTATTAAATTCATTATAATTATCTTTAAAAGCTATAAGAGTATTAGCACCATGAGCATAATAATATCCAGATGTGGAATTTATAGGATAATTTTCATTTCCAACACTTCCTGTGAATCCATTTGTTCCAGTATTATAAAATACAAACTCTGCTTGATTTTGAATTAAATTATTGGGTTCAATTGAAGCAGTAAAAGATCTTAAATAACCGCTTTCAAATACGCTATCACCAAATGCTATTTTAAAGTTATTTTTAACTCCATTTTCTGCAAATATATTATCAAAAAATACATTATCATAAGGCACTTGACTTATAAAGTTAAGTTGAATTGTAGATGTTAATCCTTGGGAATTAAAACCTCTATATGGTTTTTTATAGTTTACCGCAAAAGCAAAATTTGCACTTGGGTTAATATTTAATGATACATTTTGAGCTATGAAATTATAATAAGGATATTCGCAATCTTTAATTCCAGAAGAATTATATGCTTCTAAAGTTATTGGTAAATTTTTATGAGAATAAAACATTAGTAGTATTTCGTAAACTTTCTTAAAGTTGTTACGACTCCATTGTTCTGAGTACTTGCGCTAGCAGAAATAGATTGAGCATCATTTATTGATATAGAATAGTCTATATCTGGACAACATATTGCAGAAGAATTAATTGTAATTGATTTTGTATCTCCAGTATAAAGTATTCTTTTGTAAAGATTTTCTGTAAGCTCTAATTCTTCTATTGCGCCATGAAATTTTATTGTTTTTGGATAACTTGAGCCAATTGTATTTATAGGTTGATGTTGTAATTTTATGTTATAATTTAAACCAAAATATTCAGAAGATTCCCCAATTGAAACATTAGTTTCTGTGCCATGTAAAAAGTCTGCATCAATATTTGTATTAGCTGGTAATTGATATTTTCCAAATTGACCACTAGTAGGAGAATAACTTACAAAATTAACTTGAGCCGAAGCAACTGTGCTAGGATTAATACTTAACGAAAAACTTTCTAAATAACATTCTGCAAAAGTTAAACCTCCAATATCAACATAATATGGAGTAGCATTTTCAAACTGCCCGCTTTTATGTAGTTCTAATATAGACCTTATTGGATCACTATTTTGTATAAGATATTGAAAAGATATACTATTAGTTATATAACCATTAGGAGATTGAAGTGGATAAGAATTATAATAACCTATCCCTTTGACTTCTGTTAGGGTATTTGTTGTGCTACAATTTCCATTAGTAGCTACTAAAAATGATAAATTATTTAAATCACTTCCTACTCTTATAGGCGCATGTTTAAAAGAAAGACTCTCCATATAAGAAGATTTACACTATTAAACTAACTAATTTAAATATATAAATAGCATTTAAATTGGACTTTTTACCCGTCGGCTTTTTCAACAATGCCTTGGGTCCAAATGCGCTCCAGTGTCCTATTAATTTGGATATTTTCATATCTCAAAAAGCTTAGGGAGGAGTCGCATGATGTTATTATCTTTAATTTTAAATAAAGATTTCTTATTGTTACCAATAAGTTCGGACTATGTCTTACTTGTTTTTAGCAAGTTTGGGCGCTCGTGTCTCTTTTATTGTTGCGGCAACTCAAGAGTTAGTCTCTACACCTTCTTGTATCAATAAAACCGCGATACAAGCTTGGCTCGGCGTTTTCCTAATTTCAAAGAACTATTTTTATTTTTTAGGACGTTCGCCGAATTCACTCAATGTGGGCGTTAATATTTACACCATTTTATGGTAGATAGTTTAGTAAAATTGGAAAACTGTAATCTTGACAAGAAGAATCACTAACATTAATATTTACATTTCCAGAGAATTGACCTTGTGGAATTTGGCCAGTATTGTTTATAGAAAAGAATATATCATTTTGAAAAGCACCAGATTGATTATTGTAGTTGATATAATGTTCTGAAGATAATGATCCATATGCTCCAGTTTCAAAATATACAGATCCATAATTATTCAAAACATTTACTTCCGCTTCTCCAGTAGCTTCCCAAAATAATTTTGCTTCTATGCTAGGATTAAACCATCCTTTATTTATTTTATTTAAACTATTAATTCCAGAAACTCCGATTCCTGTATTATAAATTGTTAATCCTAATGTTAGTTTATCGTACCATCCACTTTGATTTTTTTCTATATTTATAGTTTCTCCAATTGGATACATAATAAAATTATTTATATTTTTAACGTGAGATCCAGTATATTTAAAATAAAAATTATCAAAACCAGCTCTTGCGCCAAAATCATGTACTGAATAAATTACTGGTATTTGAATTCCTGTATAATTATAAATTGCGTTTTGTGGATAATTTCCGCTAAATTGTATATATCCAGTATATGTTTGATCGGGTATTAGATTAGAAGTATGAATCTCATAACCAATATTTCTTTTTCTAAAAAGATCTCTTCTCTTTGGCATTCTATTAATCATCCCAGCTCTTACTTTGCTTTTTAATTTACTAAATTGAGTAAACTTTATATTTTCATCTAAAGAATTTACTTTATAATCAAATCTATGATTTCCAGAGTTTGATATGTAAAAATTACCATATAAATCTTCACCATAAATACCAGATTTTTTTATTATGAAATTTTCATTGTTATGTTTTAAATTTAAAAAGTTTTCAGTATTTGATTCACTACCTATACTTGGATAACATATTTTTTGATCGATTCCATCTTTTATATCTAAATCTCCAGTAGTTAAAAAGATTTGATATCTTAAAATTCCTGGACCTGTTTTTTGTTTTTGAGCTTTAAAATCTCCATTATCTGTAAAATTTAATCCACTATCAGCAAATCTATGAAGCATAATACAATTAATTTTTTTACCCACAAGATCATCTATAGTTGCATTTCCTTCGATGTATACTTCATTATAACCAATTTTTTCTCCACTGCTTGTGTATTTATATCCATACCTTCTAGATGCCTCTTCTGGAAATCCAGCATTAATTAAATCACCACTAGAAGCAAAATAATATTCTCCTACACTGCCGCTTTGTGTTCCAGAATGATTTATTAAGTCATATAAATTTTTATATGGAAAAGTAAAATCATTTTGTTTTCTTTTTGGCTCCCAAAATCCTAAAACTGTACTATTAAATGATTTGTTATTATTTAAACAAGTAAAATTTTTAAGATCTACATAACCTCCAGAAAATGGTAAGGCTTCATTATTCCAAAATGGATTAGATCTTGAAGAAAATTTCCTTATTAACTGAACTCCTGATATATCTCCGTTTGCCATATATTTATAAATATTTACACAGTATTAGCCAAAGAATCCGAAGACAGTAACTTGTTGACACAGAGAAGGAGTTGTAGTCGCGCTAGTTGTACTTGTGCTGGTAGTTGTTGTAGTTGTTGTAGTTGTAGTTGTGGTAGTTGTGGTAGTAGGAGGAACTCCTGGAACCACTGGTGGACCACAATCTGTGTTATCTGGATAATATCCTTCTGTAGCGCAACTTGCTATATTGTAACACTCATAACAAGTTCTTGGATCTTTGAAACACCCTGCTTCAAAATTAGTAGTGTTGTCTCCAACATTTACTGATACTGGGTATTTTCCTTGAGTAGTACATTCTAAAGCTGAACCCACTAAGTATCCTCCATAAGTTCCAGCATAAGTAGAACAAGCGCAATTTGCGCAATTAGCATTTTCTCCTGCTGGAGTTAAAATTGCACACTCACAATTTGGAAATGCTTCACAAAGGTCCATGCCAGTTCTTACTATAGAAGGATTTAACGGCTTTGTAATAGAGTTACTTATATAAACACTTAATATTCCTCCATTTGAACCACCAGAATAATCTATCCAAACATGCTTGATTTGTCCATCAGCAAGATCTAAATTACATATTCTTGTTTGTTGTACTGAATTATCTGGATCACCATTTATATTTATTTCTACAGTATTATTGGTATCAAGATCATTATTAGAAGGATGATTATTATAAGTATCAAAACTTACAGCAATACTATTATTAATTCCACCATATCCTATCTGTCCTCCAAATCCACCAGCAGCTTCAGATTGACTTTGAATTATAAAAGATATTCCATCTGCTCGGCTAGATGTGGGAGTCATTCTCATAGCAAAATAAACTTTAAATGGATAAACTGTTGTACTATTCCAACTATCTCCATTACAATCTCTAAATTTTATTGGTTTTTTAAAATAAAAATTACCAGCAGACCCAAGTTGATCATCTGTTAAAACTATAGCATTTATATCAGCATTTTGATCTCCTTGAATATATGCATCTCCAACTAAATTAATACTATTTTTATAAAAGTCTTGATTGTAACTTATTATATTATAAATATTTTGAAAACTAAAAGCAAGTATTTCATGTTTTTCACTACTGGATCCAGTACTTGCTCCAAATCCAACATAGGTATAATCACATCCAATATCTGGACAGCAACCAGGATCATCTTCTAAACACTTTACAAAATTAGATTTTTCTGTTACATTCTTAAGAAGATCTCTTGTTAAATTTTGATCCCCAAGTAATTTTTCGCCATATCTGTAATAACCAGTTCCAACAACATCACAATGTTCAACAGATCGATTATATTTATTTTTAGCCCCATCTCCAGTATAAAATGATCCAGTTAACATATAATAACAATTATCACAAGCTTGTGATTCTGTTTTATTTAAAGCATTTACATAAGCATTTACAAAAGATGAATCTTGGCTATTAACTATAGTATTACCACTTTGATAGATTGATATATTTGGAGCAGGATAATCAATTATTGTAGATGGAAAATTTATATTTTTAGCTATTGTTTTTTTCAATAAATTTTGTATTTCAGAATGATAAGATGATATATCTTGATGAGATAAACCAAAAAAGGCTACATTATTAGCAAAACTATTAGTTCCACCAGCTGGTTTAGGAAAAGTATTTATTATATTTTCACTAGTTTGATAAGGCGCAGGAGGACTTTGAGTTTTATTTTTATTATCTGCTAATATTATTCCATAAGGATTAAAATCATCTAATCCTCGAACTCCAGCGGTTATAAATGAATACGGTTTCTCATGCACATCAGTTTCTTCTAAGAAAAATCCAATATTACCAGGAGAGCTTTCACTACTCCAAAGAGCAAATTTTCTTGAAGCTGCATATCCCATTCTAAATCCACTTTCTAGATAATTTTCATTACTAAAAAGCATTTGAACATCAGCAGGAGAACTATTAAAATTTTCTAATAAAAATGAACTTGTCCACTCTCCAGTAAATTGAATTGGATGATTAGGAAAACTTAAATAATGAGTATTATTTGAATTTAAAACTTTATATCCACTCTCACTTTTATTAACTGTGCCAACAAAAGTTCCACTAAAATTTGCGTTTTTTAAATCGTAAAAATTATTTCCTGTAAAATTATATCCAGATTTTAATATCCAAATATTTTTAAATTTGTTCCAAAGATTATACTCTTTTAATCCAACTACAAAATTACTAATGTCTTCTCTAATATTAAAATTTGATATTTGCGCCCTATTTATATAACTCAAGGCATCTGAATCTAAGATAGTAACAGAATTATTTGGACAAGGCAACGACATAGTAATATCATAATTACAAGAATCACAGTTTATATTGTTTAATATATTATTTTTTAAATTATTGACTTGAACTTCAGCATCACAAGTATTTTTATCTAAGTTAACATATCCACTATTTATTCCAGTAACATTTCCAGTAAAATAACAATTACTATCATAAAGTTTTGGTTTAATATCAAGTGATGCTCCACTTTTTCTAATTATAAAATCAATTGGTAATACTCCAGGATTAGAAATTGTAAAATTCATTCCACTTATAAAATTTATTTCAGTACCACTATAATTGTAACTATAATTTGTATAAGCAGCTAATTTTAGTTTTCTTGGAATTTGGCTGTTTAAATAACCTGCGCCTGATGCATAAAATTTATTATCTAAAGCCGCTGTGAAACCAGAAAAATTTATAACTAATGGTATTGTATTGGCTATACATTGAGAAAATATTTCTCCAGATGTTTTGAGTTTTATATCTACATAAAAACCAGTTTCACCAATTCCAGTCGCTTCTACATTTATATTAAAGAATCCACTTCCACTGCTTGTTGTTAATGGAAGATATTTATTTGGAGTCAAAAAAGGAATTGTATAACACTCATTATCTTCATTAAAAATTTTCCAAGAAGCTAACCAGGGATATTTAACATCATCGTTAGAATAATATAAATAATCAGAATCTATAGCAGAAGTATAATCTGCAATCACCCATTTATTTCCTGACCAAGCAATTTCTTGAGTTATAGGATTATTTTTTTTGTATTTTAATTTATTATTGTAAGTTGTGTATCCAGTATAACTTCCATTGATTGAAGTTGGATTAGCTGAAGTAAGTGTTACTTTGCTTATTGAATTTTCTGTTCCAGTAAAAGGCACTTTTATTCCATTTACTATTACTCCGTAACTTATACCAGTATATAAAGTTGTTAATGGCTGTGCGTAGTATCCAAATTGATTATATAAATTATTATAATATGAATTTAAAGGTTGACCGCTCCATAATAAACCAGTTAAAGTACTAAAACCAGAATAAACTGGATCTAAACAAGAACCTGTATAAGTTTGAACTATTTGTTTCGAAGGTCTATTAAGGTTCATAATTAACTTTGACTAGTTTTACTTAATAAGCCTCCTGGACGTTTTTGTTCAATAATTGTAGATATAACATTCTGCTTAATCAATTGAGTAAATTCTTTCATATTCTTTTCTTTGGCTGCTTTATTAGAGTTTTTATTTTCATCATTTTGATCTGATGAATTAGAATTATCTTGAGAGTTTTCTGTTGTTTTTCCATCAGCTTCCATACTTATTTGAATTGTTATATTATTAGTATCTCCAGCAGAAGATGTTTGTTTATCTTTTTGATTTTTTAATGTTTCATTTAAATCTGCAATTGCAGTTGTTAATATATCTACATTTAAACTAGATTCTGTTCCGCCACCTAATATTGAATTTCCAACTTGTCCTCCATCAGCAAAACCTCTAACTTGACCATTATTTAATTTTTCAAAAAATCCAGTACCATATTTCTTTACTGCATTTTTATTAACAACAAATTCACCACCCATTAATAATGCTGGAATATCATCCTCTGCCATTCCTCCACTTGCAAAGCGAAATCTATTACTTGTTGTTAATCCAGAACTTGTTCTACCAGAAGATGATGCATAAGAAGTTCCGCGACCTTTTAATACATTTTGTAGCATTGGTGAACCAATTGCGCCAGCTCCTAGCATTCCTAGCATTGGTAAATTTTTAGAAGAGAATAAACTACTAAATCCTCCAGATTGTTGAGCTCCACCATAAAGACTAGTTATTGCTCCATAATTGCTTCCTAAAGCGCTAGATGTTCCTCCCATGCCTCCTGGCATAGCAAATGCACTAGCTTTTGGTCCAAGAAGTCCACCGCCCATTCCACCACCAAATCCCATCATTGCTCCACCAGCTATCCCCATAATAGCACTCATCCATGCACTTTGTAGCATTTGTTTTTGTTGTCTATTATAAGCATCTAATTCTTTTGCATAAGCTTGTTGTGCTGATACCATTGTTGCTGTATTTTGATTATAACTATCCATTAAATATCCAACGTAATCTTTATAATCAACTTCTTTTTGCATTCTTTCTTGATTTTTAATGCTATCTGTATCTGATAAAGCGTAATTACTTAAATTTGGATCAACATTATTTTCACCTTTTAATTGATTAATATAAGCATCTAAAGCATTTAATCCAGCTTGCATATCTTTAGTATTTAGTCCAGATGTATTTTCTGCTCCAGTTACAGCAAATTCATTATTAAAGTTTTTAGAGAATCCACCGCCATCTGCCATACCTCTTGTTGCTCCAGCATTTAAAGAATGTAAAAATCCAGGGCCATAAGCTTGTTGAAGTGATTTGACTGCTCTTTGATTTAAAACAAATTCTCCTTTAGAAAGTACTGCTGGCACATCATCAACTAATCCAGAACCGCTATTTACATATCCTCCACCTGCGTAACCTTTTACTAATCCACCTCTTGAAAATCCAAGTAGTGATCCTAAACCCCCTCCTCCACCCATACCACCAAGAGCACCTTGAAATTGACCAAAAATTGCTCCCATGAATAATTTAGTTGATATTTGAGTGGAAATTTGTTGAATTTGTTGTAAGACTTGAATTGCAAAATTCTTAAATGCATCACCAGCACTTACAGTACCAGAAGCAAAACTTTGGAAAGCGTTAGAGAATGATTCCTGAATATTATTTGCAACACTAACAGCTGAAGTATTTAAATCTTGAAAAAATTGAGTTCCATTATAACTCATTGCATTAACAAAATTTGTTGCAATACCAATTGCGGGATTATATCCTTCTTTACGAGCAGCATTTTGTTGTCTTTCTAATTCTTTATTTGCATATTCTACAGAAGTTAGATATCCATTAGCAAGATCAACAAGATCATTCATATGAGCAATTTCATCTGTTCTGAATTTCTCTCTTCTTTCTGCTAATTCATTATCTCTTGAATGTAAATCATTTAATTTTTGTTGTTTTTGTAATGTAGTTAAAGTTTTGTCATCTAAAATTGCAGCATCTCTTGCAGCATTTTGTAAAGCAGTATCTAAATTATTAGCTTGCATTGCTGAATTTTTAAAGTGTTCTTCAGCTTGCGTGCTTAATTTTGATACATCATCTAGGTTAAGATTTTCTTTAATATTTTTTATATTTTCTAAGAAAAGTGACGAATTACTTGATCTGCCAGAACTAGTTGGTTTATAATCTCCTCCAAATCCTCCTGGTAGAGCATATAAATTAGATTCAATTGCTCCATTATTTTTAGCAACATATGGGCTATTACTAATTACTGCACCAGTTTGAGTTGTTGGTTGTCCAGTAATAGTAGAAGTATTTTGTGGAGGAATTCCATTTATAGCATTAGCTAATTCTTGTAGATTATTAATTTTGATACCTTGAGAACTCAATTGTTGATATATATTAGATACAGTTGTATCAATATTAGGTATATTGACAGCTTGAGCATTAATTGCTTCATCTTGTTTTGCATAATTTTGTATTTGAGTTTTTGCTATTTCAGATATTTTTGCTGGATTAAGATTTTGACCAATTGATGATAAATATTTTCTTAGGTCTGCTTCTAAACCAGCTTGAGCTGTATCTAATAATCCTGTCTGACTAAGATCTCTTGGACCAATTCCAAGTTGCTTTAATTGATCTAACATTCCTAAAGCGCCTCTTCCTCTAACTCCAATATCAGTAGAGCCCAAATTCATTCTCGCATAATTAAATTCTTGCGTTTTATTTTGAAATGCATTTTGTTGATAAGTTTGTATTCCTCCAGCAAAAGAAATTGCTTGTTGAACTCGCAATAATTTTTCTCGTGCAGCATATTCTTGATCAGACAATCTTTTACTATTTGCAGTTGTTGAATCTAAAGCTTTTAATTTATTAGATGCGTCATTTGTATTTCTAGATAAGTCAATTAATTGATTCCCAACAGATTTAGCTTGATCTGCAAGATCTTTATTTGCATTATAATTTTCAAAATAACCTTGAGCTAATTCTTTAGCTTGTCTAGATAATTCATCAAAATTTGTTATTCCTTTCAGTTTATTAATATTTGTTTCTAATTCATTTATAAACTTACTTATTTCTGGATTTGGTCCTGAATTTGCTCTGAAATTAGCTATTTCTGGTCCTGCTAAATTATTTAAATTTCCAGTTATTTTTTCAGTAATTTGTAATTTTGATCTTTCATATTCAGCATTTTTAATAGCATCATCATATTGTTTTGATACATTTAATTGAGTAAATTCTCCAAATAAATCTTTTATAGATTCTAAAAAAGTTCCACGGCGACTTTGAATTTGTGCAGTAATATTTACTATATTAGTTTCACCTTCAGAAAATATTCTATTTGTTTCAAGTATATTATTTTCTAAATTATTTAAGAATTTTTTAGCTAAATTTTTTACTGTAGCAATATTTATTCCTTCTTCATTTCCTAGCGTATCTTGAACTTTTGATGTATCAACTAAACTTTCTATATCAAGTGCATCAAATACTTCTTTTACATTTTTAACTTTATCTTTTAATCCAATGATTAAATCATCTCTAATTTTTTTAACTAATTGTTTTTCGTTTAAATTTCTATTTCCATAACTATTTGTCTCTTGTTTTACATATTCAGAGATTGTCTGACCATTTGGTAATTTTAAAGTTGGTAAATTTTTAATTTGATTTTGATATTTTTCTTGTATTTCTTTTGAAACTGGTAATGGACGATTTATTTCTGCTTGATATCCTCCTTGTGGATAAGGAGTAAATGGATTTGAAGCATCAATAGTTGTTGCAGCATAGCGATATGCTTTTGTAAGAAATTTAGGTTTTCCAGCTTCTTCTTTTTGTAATATAGATGCATTTAGTTCATCATATTGCTTTTGCGATGCTTCTGTTGTAATAACTCCAGTTTGTATTTCTTGGACTCTTAACATATTGCCTTCGCTTAAGGCTTTTAATATTGCATCTCTTGTATCTTTTGGTAAATTAGATAATGTAGCTATTTGAGCAGATTGTAATTTTTGTATTTCTTGACTAGATACTCTTATATTACCAGTATATGCTTCATTTAATTTTTCTGATATTCCATTAAATCTACTAAATGTATCATTTAAAGAATTTAATTTTTCTTGAGAAAGTTGTATTTGTTTTTCTAATTTTTTAAATGGTTCTTCATCTAATTGTTTTTGAACATCTATAAAAGCCATTGTTGCGCCAACAAGCCCGCCAATAATTGCTCCAGGAGCTCCTCCAAGAGCAGCTCCAGTTGTGCCATAACTTACAACATTTCCAATACCAGTAGTTATTCCTCTTCCAATTATATTTTCTTCTGGTAAGTAAGAATTTATTCCTCCTGCGATAGTAGGGGCTAAAATTGAAGCAGCCAATGCTCCAGTACCTGTTCTTCTATTTGCATAATTTGGAATAAATCCTTTAGCTGCTCCAGATTTTCTGGCAGAAAATACATCTTTAAATCTAGCAATACCTTGACTTAAACCATTTGGCTCATCTTTTGTATTGTATACTCCAAGACCCATAGGATTTTGTGAATTAGATAATCTTGAATCTTGCCCTACTCTAACAGAAGATGGAGATACTCCAGAAGAAATTTCTCTCATCATAGAAGCTGTTAATGAAGAATAATTAGGAATAAAACCAAAAGATTTATTTATATTATTACTTTTAACAAATTGTTTAACTGAAGCTTGACGATTAGCTAAATCCTTTTCATTTCCACTAAATATTTCTTTTCCTAAAACTCCAGATGCAGATATAATTTTTTCTGCCATGCTTTTTCTATTTCCAGCACTACTATCATTAATTTTAAAATCTGCAAGTGGAGTATTATATCCAAACAATTTTTTAAGTTCTGGATTAGAAGATAAAACATCAAAATTTACTCCCTCTACAGCAGCACTTTCTGCTCCAAGTGCAAGCCCCATTCCAACTTCAAATGCTGCTCCAGCTGCTGCTCCTAAAGCTCCAGCTGCTCCAGGAGTTCTTTTGATTGCAGATATTACAGTAGGACCAGCAGGAACAGAAGCTGGTGGTTTAATTGAAGAAGCATATTTTATTGTACCAGTTGCGACACCTTTTTCAATTTCTTGATAAACATCTCTAATTCCTGTATCAGATCTTGAACCATAAGTGCGTACTGGCCATTTTACAGTAAGTCCATTATCAAAAGTATATGATCCTATTGGAGAAGTCATTCCTCCGTGAGGAACTAACATTGTAGCAATACCATTTGCATCTAATATAGATGTTGTTTTAACTTTTGCTGCTAATGCTTTTTCAATTTCAGATTTACTCGCAGTTAATCCTGTATTCCCTATTTCAAATTTTTTACTATCTCCTATTTGTTTAAATCTACCTTCATTTTGTCTGATTATAGCGTTCGAAGCTGTAGCAAAATTTGGTATATATCCCATTGCAGCATATGGATTAAATCCTAATTTACTTTGAAATGCTTCGGCATAATTTTTTCCAGCACTACTTCCTTGAGGAGGCATAATAGCTGGTTGACTCATTCCTGGAAATTGTTTTACTTGTTCTGCTTTATTATAAACTACTTGTCCTGCCCCAGGAATATTCATTCTTGAAATTGCGCCTGGTTTATATCCTCCAAGATATGCTCCGTAAACTTCGGTTTGTTCTGCTGAAGAGAAATTAGGAATAAATCCACCACTTTTTGCTGAAATTTTTCCTCCAACAGAAGTTACTCCTCTTCCCATTAAACCTGCTGTTAAACTTGCTGAAACTGCTGCGGCTTGTTCTCTAGCTATAGTTTGTGCTTTTATAACAGAAAGAATTTGATTTTCTACTTCTAATAGACTTACTTGTTTATTTAAGATTCCTTGTATTAAATTTGGATTTTGAGCTAGAATTGAATTAATTCGCTCTTGAATTTGAGCTTGTTCTTGAGATCCTTTATTAATATCTAATATTTGCCCTACTGCTTGACCGCTGAATTTAGCAAGATTAATAAATAACTTACCAATAACAGCGCCAATTAATGCTAATCCTGGTCCACTGATATAATTTCCTAAACCTTCTAACAATCCTTTTGCTAATTTTTCTCCAGGACCTTTTGCGTCTGCTAAATTAAATGATTCAAGTGCAGAATTTATATTTCCTAAAACTCCTTCTATTGCTGGAGTAAGAGTCAATCCGCCAACATCTGCTGCAAGTTTTGTAAAATTTGTTGTTGTTTTATTTATTAATGCTGATAACGTTTGATTTAATTGTTCGTTTCTTTTTACCGCTGCATCTGTTGCATTTGCACTTGTATTTAATGCGCTGTTATAAATAGAATATTGTTTTCCTAAATCTCCTAATGCAGCTTTTAAAATATTAATTTGAAATACACCACCAACTAATTCAGCAACGTTAGCTCTTTGAGAATCTGATAATCCATCAAATTTTTGAGATAATTGAGTTAATGTATCTATTGCTGGTTTAAAACTGCCATCAAGATTTCTAGCTTGAATTCCTAATTGCTCTAATTGATCTAAAACTTCAGTTCTTTCAAGACGAGTAAAAATAGTTTTTAAAGAGTTTCCAATAACCGCACCACCTCTAGCAGTAGTTTGTTGAACGCTAGTAACTAATGCTACTAATTGATCTAAATTAACTCCAACACTATCAGCAGATGAACCTACTCGACTAATTGCGTCAGCAAGATCTGCGCTACTTACCGCAAAAGCAGCGTCGACTGTTGCTAATTTATTGACGATTTGAGTTGAATCTAAAGCTACTTTATTAAAACTATTAATTGTTGCAGTTAAAGCTTGAGTACTAGATACAACATCTAATCCACTTAATCTAGTTAAAATTAATGCATCTCTTGTTCTTTTTAAAGTTTCTTCTACACCAAGACCTTGTCTAGAAAATTCAACTGCTGCTTGAGATACAGTTTCAAAACTTTGTCCTGTTTGACCAGCTACTTTAAATAATTGATCGCCAAAATTAGAAAGATTTTTTGCACTTAAACCTAATATACTATTAATATCTGTTAGATTTTTTTGAACATTAATTGTGGTTTTAATTAAATTTTCAAAACCTTTTTGAATAGCGAAAATTGCACCAGCAGAAGCTCCGAATGCAAGAACGCGAGCGTTAGATGCATCTAATGATTTTCTAAATTCATCTACTGCGCCAGTAATTCTACCAAGAGGTTGGGAGAATGCTTTTTCGTTTAATCCCTTTAATTGATAATTTTTACTAAGAGCCGCTGAGATATCATTCTCTAGCGGCCTTGTATCTGCACCTACTGGGACTCTTCCGACTACATTAGCCATTCCTTATACCTCTTTCCTGTGATAAATTACACTAAATATTAAGCATTATGTAATTTTATGAGGTCTTGGAATGACAGCGATCCGCCTTTCTTTTTAGCTTCTTCAGTTAAACTAATATTATCTGTATTTTTCATGCCCATTTTCTTAAGATCTTCCTTTGATGCTCCTACCAAAGAGCTTCCTAGCGTTTCTTCTGAATTTTTACTTTTCGTATTACGAGTAACTTCAGCTGCATTTTTTGACCCTTCATACCAATCTACTAACGCTTCTGGATCATTAAGTACATTATCTGGTGCTTTTGTTGTACTATTAGTTAATATACCTTTAAAATATTTAGCATAAGAAAATAGCTCGCTTTGTATAAATGTAAGATCAATAATAGGTTTACCAAAAAATGTATACGGATTATCATCACATAAATAAAATGAATTCAAGAAAAAACCAGATAAAGCTACTTTTTTAAGATTTCTTTCGTTCAATCCAGATAAACCAATATTATATTTAGTATACAAAGCGTATAACTCTTCATATTCAAGATCTTCAAATTCTTGACTTGTTAATAGTTTATTCTTTAGAGATTCATCTTTATAAAGAGATACATAAACATAATATTCACTTATTTTTTTCCCACTATAAGACTCTAAAGTAGTACCCAAAAGTT
>Ga0214921_10004772_pt1 | contig 19675 bp, 14 predicted proteins | sample LL1505_MetaG_FD_177992 | JGI IMG/M metagenome (GOLD analysis project Ga0214921, IMG submission 177992) | Freshwater microbial communities from Lake Lanier, Atlanta, Georgia, United States - LL-1505 | ecosystem: Environmental > Aquatic > Freshwater > Lake | place: USA: Georgia | collected...
CTATAATGGCTCGGTCGTTCCTGTGAAGAATTTCCAACAGTATATTGACCTGTATATCGGGGCGAAAGACCAAGCCAAGCGCGTCTATGAGCAACCGAATGAGCGATGGGAATACGCCGTCGCACTTTCCCCTACACACGAGTTCATCCAAGTCTCCTTTGTGAATGGCATCTGTACATACAAGGGTGGAAAACATGTGGAGTATATTCTGAATCAGCTCGTGCGTAAGTTGGTGGACTTCATTGAGAAGAAGAAAAAGGTCAAGGTGAATGCGAATTCCATCAAAGAGCAATTATGTCTGTTTCTACGGTGTGATGTGGAGAATCCCGCATTTGATAGTCAGACGAAGGATTTCATGAACACACCCGCAAACAAGTTCGGCTCCGCCTGTGTCGTCTCCGATGCTTTCGTGGAAAAGGTCGCCAAGATGGGTGTCATGGACCTAGCCTGCTCTCTAACAGAAGCCAAAGAAAACCGCGCGGCGAAGAAGACGGATGGGTCCAAAACCAAGACGGTTCGCGGAATCGCCAATTTCATTGATGCGAATTTCAGTGGAACCACTCAATCCAAGGATTGCATCTTGATTTTATGTGAAGGACTTAGTGCCCTCTCCGGAATTGTCTCGGGTCTGTCTAGTTCGGACCGTAACACCATCGGTATTTACCCCCTAAAGGGAAAGCTCCTCAACGTCCGTGGTGAGGCCATCAAGAAGATTTCCGAAAACAAGGAAATTGGCGATATCAAAAAGATCTTGGGTCTAGAAACCGGTAAGACATATGAGACTCTCGCCGACGTCCATCGTAGCTTACGTTATGGTAAGATCATGTATATGACAGATCAAGATTTGGATGGCTCGCATATCAAGGGTCTCTGTATCAATCTCTTTCATAGTGAGTGGGCGTCTCTCGTGAGAATTCCGGGTTTCCTATCCTTTATGAACACGCCCATTTTGCGTGCGAAGAAGGGCCCCCAGACCAAGTTGTTTTATAATGATGGCGAATATGAACTTTGGAAGCGGTCACAAACAGACGGTGCCAAGGGGTGGACCATCAAGTATTTCAAGGGTCTCGGTACTTCTACTTCGGCGGAATTCAAAGAGTATTTCGCGAATAAGAAAATCGTGGACTTTGTCTATACTACCGGGACGGACGATTCCATTGATAAGGTCTTCAATAAAAAGCGCACGGATGACCGTAAGCACTGGCTAGAACAGTATGATAAGAATCTCTATCTGAACACGAATTCGCCCCATGTCAAATACGAAGAATTCATTGACCAAGAGATGATTCATTTCAGTACGTATGATTGTGCGCGTTCCATTCCGAACGCGGTGGATGGTCTCAAGACATCACTTCGTAAAATCTTGTTTTGTGCGTTCAAACGCAATTTGACGACGGAGATCAAGGTCGCCCAGTTTTCCGGTTATGTTTCCGAGCATTCGGCCTATCATCATGGTGAGGCGTCACTGAACGGCGCCATTGTGGGAATGGCACAAAACTTTGTCGGATCCAATAATATCAACCTTTTGATGCCAAATGGTCAGTTTGGTACTCGTCTACAAGGTGGCGATGATAGTGCATCGGAGAGATATATCTTTACTTTGTTGAATCCTATGACGCGGTATCTCTTTCCCGAGGCCGATAACGCGATTCTCAACTATCTGAACGACGATGGGACCATGGTGGAACCGGACTTTTATGTACCGATTATTCCGTTTGCGTTAGTGAATGGTATTTCCGGCATCGGCACCGGTTTCTCGTGTAGTATTCCTTCGTATAATCCTCGCGACTTGGTTGCATATTTGACGAAGAAACTCAAGAGTCAGGATTCCGCGATGGATTTCGTGCCTTATTACGAGGGATTCAAAGGAACCGTCCGTAAAATCGCGGAACAGAAATTCCTGATCAAGGGCATCTATACAAAGATGGGTGATGATAAGATTCATATTACCGAACTACCCGTTGGTTCGTGGACAATGCCGTATGTGACATTCCTGGAGACCCTCATGGATGGGACTACCCAAGATAAGACGGGGAAAAAGATTCCGCCCAGCATCAAAGACTTTACTTCCACTTCCACAGAAGTCTCGGTGGATTTCGTCGTGGTCTTTCCCAAGGGGAAGATCCAGGAGTTGGAGGCAGTCGTTGATGCCAATGGGGTCAATGGTCTGGAGAAGATGTTGAAACTGACCACGACTGTCTCCACTACAAATATGCATATGTTCAATGCGGATTGCCGATTGAAGAAATACGAGACGGTGCCGGACATTATAGACGACTTTTATGGAGTCCGATTGACGACCTATCGGAAGAGAAAGGCGGCACAGATTGCTGCGATGGAACAGGACTTGGTCCGTCTATCTAATCGGGCGCGATATATTTTGGAGACTCTCAGTGGCGCGATTGATTTGCGAAGGAAGACTTCCGAACAAGTCCATGCATTGCTGACACAGATGAAATTCGCCGTTGTGGAAGGCGACTTCAAGTATTTGATCAAGATGCCGATGGATTCCGTTACCGAAGAAAATGTCGCCAAGATTCTGAAGGAGAAGGGTGACCTAGAAAAAGAGTTGGAGGTCTTGCGGGCAACCTCGGTGGAGACCATTTGGCTCAAAGAGTTGGAGGCATTCTCCGGGCAATATGAATTATATAAGATAAGGAGAGAGGCTTTACAGAATGCTAGTACTAGCTCCGATGCAAAGAAAAAGATGGTAATCAAAGTACCCAAGAAAAAATAGAGATATCAGGCTATAGATCAGGTTAATGGTTTAATTGTTACGGGGATTATGCCTTCAAAACTATACCAATAACCGCTAGGTCCTTGTTTTGTGGATGGATCAATAATTTCAAATTTACTTCCATCAATAAAATGTATGCGAATCCTTCTATTTTCAGCTTGACTTGACGATATATCCGAATGACTATAAGTATACATAGTGTATGAAACTAGACGGTTTATGATTGGATTTCCTCTTGTATCATTCGCAGGCGTAGTACCCGCCTCATCCGTATATATATTAAGGTCTATCCGTGTTTTTTAAGCTTCGCAAAATCCAAATGGATTTCGCTTCGCTTAAAAAACGTGGTTAGCTGCTATCTCTTTCACGGACGAATGAAATTCGTCCACGAATAGAGATTAATATATACGTGTCCTAACGTGGATATTACATTCCTTATATCCACGGAAAATTGCAATAACTCGCCATTCGCTGGTGCATTGTAGATTGACATTTATATGTAATAACTGCATATTTCTAAAAGTATGAATATTATAACCTGCATTAATGCAGTGGTATCTAGAAAAATACAGTTGTAAAAAGAAAAAAGGGACCCCATTTAGGGGCCTTTTTCTCTGTTTTTTGTGGTTTTTTTATCATTCTCGAGAATTATTTACAAAAGAGTTGGAAGAGTCGGGGAATATTTACACATCCAACTTGTTCTTTGTTGTTTTGGATTTGGGGCGCCATTCATACTCAAACTCATCGTCAGAGTCTTCTACATCGGCCCAGTTATCTACATAAATGGTCGTCTTCTTTTTGGGTTCGGGTGTAACAGAGGACTCTAATAGTTGTTCAAACGTAACACGACGCGCATTCTTCATCGGATGTTTTGGAATAGAAAGCATCGTCTTGAGTTCCATAGAGGCAACCTCATTTACGCGTGGGCATAGGATGATGGGCTTCTGGTTCTGCTGTTCGGGCTTCTTGACTTCTTCTTGGATATTCACTGTGCAATAGCTGGCAGTATGGCCGGCTTTTGAACAACGGCGGCACTTGATCGCCAAGAGTGTTGGACAAGTTACCTTTCCGTCGCGGTTCTTGGTGAAATGGCTAGTGAATACCTGTTCGGACTTACCGGCGTCCTTGCAGACCTTGCAAAGAGGTCGGCACTCTCTATCTCTGGTGGTAGTCTTACGGTGGCTCATGGTTGCTGTTATTGGTTGGCTTTGGTTATATTGGTTGTTATTGGTACTTTCTATCTATTTCCCAAAAAGGTGTTCAATTTTATCAACCTTTTGTAAAAGTTCTCAAAATGGCAAATCATATCTCGGGTGTCTACCTATTTTTTTCATCTTACAAAATGAATTTCCAGTCACAGCTCAAAAAACCTTTCAAAAGTCCAAAAAAGAAGTTGGCCAACTTTTTGAAAATGGACATTTTTAAAATGTCCAAAATCGAAAACCTGGGGGGAAAATCTTTTGGGAAAAATCAGTTGTGACCAGAATGCAGTAAAACCCAAAAAAATAATTCCGCGTTGTTACCATAACTTTTTACACAAAAATGTGCGAATATATTTTCATTCTATAAAGAATATAGAAAGATTTAGATATTCCGTTCATTGTCATGGATAATCCAGAGAACCGAACAGGTTTTTATTGTGAAACATGTGACTATAGAACCGTCACAAAACAACATTACACAAAACACTTGGCTACTCGTAAACACGAGAATAAAACAAAACAGAACCAGAAAGTATTCAAGTGTAAAGTTTGTCAAAGAGAATATCGGGCGAGAACCAGCTGTTGGTATCATGAGAAAAAATGCAGGAAGAAAGTAGAAGATGCCATAGCAAAAAAGGAGGAGCAGGCGCGAGCCGAACGCGACAAAGAAAGAATTGAAATAGAAAAACGAATAGAGGCCGAAAAAATAAAACAATATGATAATCATTTTGTTCTCATCAGAGAACTATTACAACAAAACAAGGAATTACAGGAACAAATTCTTAAATTATATGGAGAGAACCGGAATGTTACACATACAACTACGAACAATAATATGACCAATAATAATTTCAACCTGAGTCTATTTTTAAACGAGAAATGCAAGGATGCGGTGAACCTGATGGACTTTGTGGATTCGTTGAATGTCACAATGAAGGATTTTGAGACGACCGGTCGCATTGGTTACGCCGAAGGTGTTTCTCAGATTATTATCAATGGTCTCAAGAAAATGGATGTACATAAACGACCGGTTCATTGCACAGATGTTAAACGCGAAACGATGTATGTGAAGGACCAAGATATTTGGGAAAAGGAGAACCAAGAAAAAACTCGGCTTATTCGGGCGGTTCAACAGATTGCCGATAAAAACCTACAGGTGTTTCAAGAATGGCAAAAGGTCCACCCCGATAGTAAAATGAGTAATACGAAAGAGAATGAATACTTGTTGAATTTGGTGATGACTGTCATGGGGGGGAGAACCCCGGAAGAAGACCGAAAAAACCAAGAGAAAATCTTGCGAAATATTGCCAAAGAAGTGGTGATTGAAAAAACGGGGCCTATTGACCCTGATAATGCTTAGATAACAAGATTATTGAAATATAATATTGTTATAGTTGTGATATTTCGCTTATCGCTTCGCTTATCGCTTCGCTTATCGCTTCGCTTATCGCTTCGCTTATACCCACGGTTTCATCTCCAACTGTTTATACACACGGTCCACATGATGTGGCAGCGATAACGGCTGAACAATCGTACTCTGGTCCGTGCAATACTTCATATATCCAACTGCCTCTCCGTAAACCGAAGGAATCGCATAATCCCATACGAGCTTGTTTAGTTTTTCTATTTCCGCAGTTACATTATTAATTGCATGCTCAGCATATTGTAAGTAAATACTTCGCATAATGACTTTCAGCGTATCAATGTTTTGTGGTCCAATTGCAAACTGATTATTGGACATTTTGTATACACCTGCGCGTAACCCATTCTGAACAATCTGAATATTTTGCTCGGAAAAAAAGAGATCCGATAAAATATTGTTCTCCCAAATTCCAGTCAAAGCACTTCGGTAGTCACTTGTGCTATTTTTAACAGCAATACGCTCTTGCATTTGGAATGCAACTTCAGGTGAAGGAGGTGTAACCAAATCAATACGACCGTTTATTTCGTTTGGGTTTAAAATCATCTGGACTGTATCTAAAAAATCAAATCCTAATTTGTTCATGCAATATAATAAGTTAAGAGAAATAAATCATTGGGAGAATGATTCAAAAGGGAGAATCATTCAAAAGGGAGAATGATTCAAAGGGGAGAATGATTCAAAGGGGAGAATGATTCAAAGGGGAGAATGATTCAAAGGGGAGAATGATTAAAAGGGGAGAATGATTCAAAGGGGAGAATCATTCAAAAAGGGGAGAATGATTCAAAGGGGAGAATGATTAAAAGGGGAGAATGATTCAAAGGGGGGTATTTATCTAAACTAAATTTAGGGGGTTCAACCTGATGAATAATATAAAATATTCATAAAGTATATAAATGGATTTTTTCTATGTTTCAGTTATTACTTCTGCCATTGTTTTATTAATCATTATTTTGACATATGTTGGACTCAAAATAGGAACTGAAAAAGGGTCAAATGTAGCATTCCCTCCATCAATGTCGGATTGTCCAGATTATTGGCAAATGGATTTGTGTGGTAATTGTATCGTTCCCTCAAATGGTTCTAAAAATTCGGGAAATTTGTATGATTCAAAAACCAAAGCTCTGACACTCAATTCGTCCAATACCGTCGGGTTTGGTAAAGTTGGGTCCAATAATATTATTAACTTCAATGAGTCTGGATGGGCTGGCAGCAATTCTGCTATTTGCACGAAACGGCTATGGACATCCAATAATGGTATTTTTTGGGATGGTGTAACAAATCATAATAAATGTTAGGGGATAAATAGCAACTATTTTGTAGTTTCACCTATGGTATTTTGTATACCTACCATAGGTGAAAGACTTTATTCTATTTTTTATTCCAATGAACCACTTTAGGTGGTTCCGAATGACAACTATCGCTTCTTCCAGGTAAAATCGCGATTTTACATAGTTTGTTTCCATCCATTTCCATGACTTCGTTCTCTAAAACCATCAAATTCTTATGTTCGGGAATGATTTGGTCTATTTGTAATTTGACAGCCGCCTTTATAATTTCTGGATTGTTTGTTGTTTGGTATTCATTCAAAAGCGCCTTCAGTTGATCATGTAAGACAAAGATCCTTTTCCGCTTTTTAACAATCGCTTCCTTCTTTACCGGATCTTCATAAAGATCTTGATATCGCTCCTTTTCTAATTTCAAAATATCCACTTCCAAATGGTAAGCCTCTAGAGATTGTTTGTATAATTCCATGGACTCTTTTTCCGTTATATAATTGAAAAGTGTGTCTAGTTTATGTTTAATAATATTCGTCTTTTCTTTTTCAACATCCTCCTCTGCATCATTATCTAATCCCGATGTAAAAAGTCCCGAATATAACTCTATTTTCAAATTACAGGGGTCCGTGGGACTACCACAATGGGCAGAATAATTCGTGTATTTTCTCTGAAAAATGGTTCCCACAGGACGTTTACATTGAATACATTGGGGTTTTAATGCGGCAGCCAATTCTTTACCGGCTTTTCTATTTGGACCACGCTGAAATGCAGCGCGGCGCATCTCCTTCACCTTCGTCTCATACGCATCCTTCAATTTGAAATATTCGCCCAAAGACTCCAGATATTCTCTCCCCGCGCCCTTGGGTTCTCTGGTTTTTGTTCCCGGATAGACAGAGTTCTCAAATTCTATCGGCGGATTATTATCCATGTTGAATTCTTGTAAATCATTCGGTAGGTTCTCAATACGAGTAATTTTATTATCCTGAAGTTGAAGCTTTTTAAGAATCACCAACCCCCGAAAGTCTATTTGTGTGAGTCGATTATTATTCAAATATAGTTCTACCAGCGTATCGGGTAATTTTCCCGCATTTTCAAGGACATTATTAGAGACATTTAAATAGTTCAGCTGGATTTCGCTCAACTTCAAATCCGTGAGATAATTATAGGGAATTTCTAAATGAATAAGAGTGACGGGTAGGTTCTCAATATTTATCAAAATATTACTGGGACAAATCAGATGCGTGAGTCGGATGGGAATATTTAAAAGGTCCGTGATATCACCCTCGGAAAACGTGATTTTTCGGATCTGTTTGAATCCGAGGTTTTCCAATACACCTAGATCAACTACTCCATGGAGTGGGATGGTGACATGTAATTCGGTGATGGTTGTATTGAGCCCTGAGACAAAGTTCTCCAATTCGCGGGTAGCGAAATTGTTCTGCTCCAAAATATCCTTTCTTTTATCATGTATGATATTCATTCTTTGATATTCAATCTATATTTTTTATTTATATATTTTTTATTCTCTATTCGTGGACGAATTATATTCGTCCGTGAAAGAGATAGCAGCTAGCCACACGGATAGACCTTATAGACATCAAATATAGGGTAGGTCGGTAATGGCAGATGAGCCGACTCGCTCTTCTTTATGTAAGTCTTGGTAAAAACGGATTTTGGAAACGATGTACTCCTGATCTTTCATCATCTTTCTATATTTTTCCTCATCCGAAAGTTTCCCTTTACTACAATAATAGAGAACTCCACCAAAAACGAGTACAAAAAGGATGAAAATGCCGATGTTAAATACATAATAGTAAATGGTCACGCGATTCGTATGACATTTATTCAGAGCGGATAATAGATAATTATGCGCATTCGTTTCCACTAAATGGGGTGAAAAATTCGTAATCATGAATATGAACCAGTTTGATTTTCTTTCGTATATGATAAGAAAATCAAAAAATGTTATTATATTAACGTCAAAATAATGAGAACCGCCAAATAAGAGAAAATGGCTAAAAGAATGGCCACGATCCATATTGGAATGACGGTTTTGTGTTTATACCCAACACCAAAGGGCCGAAAACTACCATCATGATCATAGAAAATACCCGGCTTCAAATAATGCACTAATGAGAAGAGTACAAGAAATAAAAAAATGGCAATGTTCAATTTATGATATCGGATAAAACCTTTGTTCATAATCAACTACTATAATATACCGAAAAAAAGGCCCGGATTAGTCCTCATATTCACGGTCCATATCTTCATCGTAATATTGTCCGTCATTAAAATCTTCGCCTAAACCACCAATATCATATTGTCCGCGGTCATAGAATCCGCGATCGCCATCCATCTCCGAGTAGAGTCTTCCTCCTGATACTCCTTCTTCTAAATCGGCTTCTTCATTGTCTTCGGGTGCTCGTGGCATGGAATACACGTCCATCATGATATTCGTCATTGCGTCCATATTTCCACTGTCTAAATCTTGTCGGAGACGCTGTAAGAATTCTTCCGTTTCGCGCTCGTTTGTCGCTTCGTCATAAAAAACAATACCCTTCTGGATACCCACATTCCATTTTCCCAACTTGTTCTTCTTTAACATATCTTCCACTCCACGTTCTTCTTTGGACATGTTCTCAAAATGTTTGATGATATTTTTCTTCTCGCGGTCTCTGGCACGATTCGTAAATGCCATGATATCGGCATAAGAGAACTGTGCGACCTCCTTATTCTTTTTCTCAATATCCAGCATCGCTATTAATAATTGGCAAGTGCGCTCTTTCAAATCCAATTGTTGACCAGCCGTAATTTGTATCTCTTCCAAATCTTCCGTGGATTGGACATATTCTTCTTCCAACACGGTTTCGGATGCATGAAGATAGGTGGATACATCGGCTCTATCACGAATATTCTCACGGCGACCCACCTTCTTTGTTTCTATATCAATCGCAATTAGATCATTATCATCGGATGCTGTTATATAGACATCTAACGCGGTATAGAATAGGTAGTTGAAAAGGGCAAGCGTCGTCTTCTTATCCAAGAGCGAATAGAAATGTAAATCCGATTTTTCAATTTCACTATGAATCGGAACGCTAACCGAAAACATTTCCACTTCGGCGAGAACCGGTGCAATTTCTAGTAAAAGCCGCGATATTACTTGATCGCCAATTAAGGAGCCAAGACCAGCCCTATGTTTCTTCAAAATATCATTCATTTTCAGCTTATCGGCTAATGAAAACCCCCAATGTTTGGGTATGGAAGAACTTTCCACTGATTCAAACACCATATTGGGGTAAATCTTCGTAATTGAATAGACTGCATTTTTAATATAATTCGTGACGGCGAACAAATCGGCATCATCCGTTGCCCAATGATGAATGTTTTGTAGGTAATCATGCATACCGTTATAGTCTTTGTTCGTCATATTACCATATCTCTGAAAGAAATCCATGATTTTCTTGAAAAGCGCATCATTGGTAGAATACAAATATTCTTTCAAATTATCCAGCTCATGATTCACGACACGGGATTCCAACATGGTGCGCGGATCGTATTTTGCGAGAACCTTGCGCAAATGATCGCGCATGAGAGAATTGACGGCATCCGAATTGTTTTCTTCTAGTGCTTCAATCACATTATGGATTCTGTCCATGGGTCCAGGAATAGTTTCGGCAGCCACATGAATAATATTTTCGCGATTGACGAGCGCCATGGTTTCTTGTAAATCTTCCACGGTGAATTGCTTACCATTCTTCTTGAGAAACAGGATTTTTTCATCCAAATTCCATGTGGCATTATAACCGGCGGGACATTCATTACAGATTTTCTCTAATAGCATAGGAACAGGAAGACCCTTATCAAAATTACAGTATTTGATAATCGTATCATAGATGATCTCTTGTGAAAAGTCGCCGCTACTATGAATACGGGGATAGTGAATACTCGTATTGGCGGGATCATACATTATGGATGCCCGAGAAATGGTCTGCACCATACGCGTCATTCTTGCGATATTGATAGAAGCGGATAGAAATCCAGCAATGTGTGGGTCTTGTTCTGCGAAATATAAGAGGGGGCGAACGGTTCTATCGCTCTCATTACAACAGGCATTCTCTAAGAAGGGGATCTTGGCAGAGGTTTTCAATATGAGTTCTTTGGATTTCACTACGGAGTTGATCGTTTCCACGATTCCATAGGCATATTGCGCCATCTTACTCTTTAACATATTATAATGGATATGCTGTTGCGATTTCCCCTGTTTTAGCGTGGTCATCAATTCTTCTTCCAAATCCGACGCAATACTACGTATGGAATCGGCAACGGAAAAAGGCACAACTGGAGGCATGAATCCGCGCCATTTCTCAACGCTATGTTCTTTCACGATTTCGTCTACGGGATGAAGAGTAATAAAATCGCGCTTTGTAGTAATCGCATGTTGGATCTCCTCTATTCGCAAAAAGTACCTTTCAATGACAAATTTCATTCGGTCGGCGATTTTCGGTGCATTGCTATTGTAAATTCCATTCCAAGGCGCATCGGTCGTTTTCACCGCATTGATTACACAGCCAAAGTATTTGAGACCACTAGTATCTTCCACGCCACCCTCTACTGGATACCCACGGAAGGAGCGGAAACATCCGGCGAAACTACGAGAGGGTTTGAAATCGGGAATGGCCACTTGAACCGCAATAAATGTGGCGGATGCGATAATGAGGACGATCAATTCATTCTTGTATTGCTCATAGGGTGCGGGAGCCTTGGCCTTTTTCTCACTGGCTCTCTTGGCAAGCTCCTTATGATAATTCGCCTCGGATTTGATTGCTTTATCCATCACCGCCTGGCTATGTTTTAAAACGAATTCATAGACGGCATCTACGGGAATATCAACATTTTTACAAATGGTTCGGAGAACCATATAGGCGCGCTCGTTCATGGGGTTCTCAAAAATACGGTCTTCTTTTTCGCCAGTTACGGCGGCATTTGCAGTAAGTTTCTCCAAAAATACAGTGCCCATATCTTTTTCAAGTAGAGCATGTGTGGTAATTCGGTAGCCCGCCTCGTCATATCCCTCCTCCGTACTGAAATCAATCTTACGAATTATATACCCACTATGTTTATCCACGATCGCATCTCCATCGTCGCTCATGACCCCGATTTCATGGCAGATTTCGGCCTGTTTTAAAGAGTAATCGCCACCTTGCGCAAAAACAGTCGCCAAATCATACAAAAAACGGGGTAGTAATTTGGTATTGGTTCTCAAACAATAAAGCCAATGTTGATCGTCATTCAATTGGAGAACCATGGGATCACGACAACAATTATCCACAAACATGATAATGTCTTGTTGTTTTTTCACAAAATCGTCTTGGGTAAGAATGAGTTCTCGTAGATTCAAATAGGGGGATTGAATAGCGTCTATTTTTACGGCGCGTTTTCCGAGTTCATAAGCAAGGATGGAATGTTTTTTCCGGGTAATTTCGGCAAGAGTATTTTTACGGAAGAGAACCTGATCCAAAAAAACGATGGAATCTTGAAGCATTTTCTCCAACTCTTGACTAGAAAGATTCATGCGTTTATCAAATTCGTCCAGGAGGCGTTTTTCCGCGATTCGCTTCATTCGTCGCGCGGCATCATCCATGGGTTCACATATTTGATTCGTTTTGTTTTTGTAACACGCCTCACTAATATTACAGAAGAGGGCATTGTTATCCAAGAAGGCATTCTCGTCAATCGTGTCATCATGCACCCAATTATTATTGATTCGTTTATAATAGCGGATCTTCTTACGAACATTGGCTTCCAAGTCAACAGCTGCGCGCTCTTTATCGGAAAGCCGATCGGCATGGATATGCGGATTCAATTTGGGTTTCTGTTCAAGAATCGCATATTCCCCGTTTTGGACGCGCTTCTTTCCATGAATGAGTGTGGCGGCGAGTTCGGGGGCCAATTCGGTGGGACAGTCATGCTTTTCCACGAGAACCTCGGTCAAAAACTCGGCGAATTGTTCGGGTAAGATTTTCTTCTTCTGATCGGCGTATTTTTTCATAATACTATAGGGTGTATCATCCAGGTCTTCGTCATAATAGACATCTTCTGATTGATTATCCTTATCCAAGTCCTTGAGTGAAGTATAATGCTTGGCTAAGAACCGGCGATTACAGTCGGCGGGTTTGATTTTTTCTGCTTCTTCGCTGTCCATTGATGATGCCTCTGGATAAATGGTATTGAGCATATCCAGTGGCGTCATCAATGGAATGAAATCCAGCGATAACAAGGTCAAAAAGAGATTACCATTATCCGCGGCGAAACATTTGGCGAGAATTTCTTGATTGGAGGGAAAACCAACACTTGCTGAATCCATGCGATTTGTTTCAATAGAACCCAGTTGATAGAGTTTCGCTATTCGGTCTTTCCATTCGGCTCGTTTCTGAAGAATCGCAATGATCGCCGACTGTTTTTTCATGAAATTATATTGTGCGGTTCTCAAAAGCATGAATTGGTTCGCACGCGTCTTGAAATTCATCTTGAGTTTTCGTATGCGGTCAACTATAATTCCGCGAATTCGCTGATATTGTTGATAGGTAATATCGGAGGAATATACCATAAAGGGTTCCAAATATTGAATAATATGATAAAATGAGAGCTTATCGTTCAAGTATTTCCGGATAAGCTGTATTAAAATCTTCGTCTTGGGCACAATGGCCTCCAAGAATTGATGGAACGTGTTTTCATCCCGTACATTCTCATCTTCTGCCAAAACGAACTCTTGGAGTCCCTGTAGAAAGGTAACATCACCCTCTTTCACTTTCTCCGAATCGTCCACATAAGCGACCTCTTTACCTAGGTCCTCAATCTGATTTTTGGTAATTTTGGAGCGCTTATGAAGAAGCTTGGATAAATAAAAGGGTGTTTGATGCAAATTCGCACGCGCTATGATGGATGTGCCATTTAAAAACATTTTGGAATACCGGACAATGGGTTCGGGTAGCATGAGAAGAGAACGGATGGCGATTTTATCATTTGGTGTCATATTTGTTCGGGTATAGATATTCTTCCCCGACTTCATCTCTTTGGCTGCCATCCGGGTTAGTCCGAGACCGTATTTTTGAATGACGAATTTGCGACGAGAAATACCCCCGGCCATCTCATTGAATGTCGTACTATAAAATTCACCCAAGTTATCAATGATAGCGTCAATACTTGCGAGAACCTCGTGCTGATAGAGAATTTCTCCACCCTCGGCGAAGGATGACGAATCGTCTAGATCGGGACTCTCAAATGGCGCCATTTCGGCATCAATCGCATTATACAACCCCGAATAATCCATCACCCGATTCCTATTCTTTTTCTCGTAATATTCGGTTTGTAGGTTCTCTAATTTTACAAGACTATCGGCCGCCTTCTTATAAATCACATCCGGATCATTGGATTCAATGGGGGCATCATAGATCTTCTTTTTTGTTGTCACAATCGGCACTAGCCATTGAAGTTTCGTATCAAGGTGTAAAATACGCTCAATGAGTGGTTTATTTTGGGCTCCGAGGACGCGATAATCGCGGACATTCCGATTTTCATCAAAAATAGAGAACTGATCGCGGAGTTGTTGAAAACGCTCTATTAATAGATGAATTTGTGCCATCGCCTTCTGGGTTCTCTGGCTCGTGGGCATATTTGTCAAAAGCGCATCCAATAAATCATTGATTTGTGCCTCAATACTATATCGCTCTTCACCTTCCGGAACTTCCACAAGTTGGTGTATTTTCTCTAATTTTTTACCGAAAACGAGCGCATCGGCCTCAATGAACATACTGTACAAATGCTCGCGGTAATCGGGATCGGCTTTAGTATTTTCGGGTATATGGATAATGGACTCGCCGGTTTCGGTATATTCCATAGAGGCCTTTTCGCCAGATTCTGTTGGGGACACCGATTTATCTGTTTCGCTTGTCTCTAAAGAAACACCCTTCAAATAGGCGGGTTTATCACGAATGACGAATTTCGTAACTGGTATTGCTTGAGGAAGGCCTTTGTACTCAAAATCAATGAAAATCACACGGCGTTCAGGATAAGTGGTAATCTCAATCATATCTTCTTCCAAATTGGTGATTTCTCCGGTAATCACTAGGGGCGCATCACCACTGAAATAGGCATCTAGCCAAATACCGGGTAGGAGACCGTTTTGACGAGCATATCCTAGTTCATCACTACGACTCAGAATACCAATTTCCACAATGGATTCGTCTGTTAAAAATCCATTTTCGCCGATGTTTAGTTGATAATGGCGATTCGTAACAATGTCTATCAAGTCCATTTTATGATTATCAATATAGGATACGAATCCGACGATTTCATGAATATCTGTATTACTTGGTGCAGTTAGTTCTATAATATCACCCAACCGTAAGAGTAATGGGGTGGTTTCCGATTCCCCTTCCGATTTAGATAAATCTTCTGATTCCATTTACTATATAGAGGCAAAATTATATTCGTAATCTATCGTTCAATCCAAATAGGAATGGAAGAGGGGTATTAGACATTTCACTTATAATGTATCTAAATAAGTTGGAATACATTTGTAGTTATATTCACGATAATCGTCCAATGTAAAAAATAAAGCCCTATGATAAGAATATGAAAAATGGACAAACCTCTGTTTCTACAAACTCCAGGGTTTGTAGACACACAAAAACTATATTTATATCTATGTCTAAGAAAAACCGACCGTGTTAAGGATTTTCTTAAACATTTTCCACATTATTCTACGTTGTTCATGTCCTTTTACAAAATATTCAACACTTTTATCAAAGAATTACATGGGGCTTATTTGAAAAAGTATGTCTTACGAGAATCATTGCCTCTGTACTCTAAATACATACCACATATAGAAAGGTTACACCGTAACTATTTGCAAGATGGTAGAAAACAAAAGGTTCATATATCAGTGGTAAAAAAATATTTGAAAGCGATGGAACCTCGCGAACTGCTGTTCCATTTATTGCACAAGAAATAAAATGTATGAATAAAACATAGAATGAAGAAAAAGGTTATATCTGTCATCCTTATTATGATATGTCTATTAATTTTAATTATTATTTATCTATTAATGAGTCGGAAAAAAAATGAAAATATGCATTCTGAACAAGAACAATTACCTATTCCGAAAAACATAAAACAGTTAGGAAACATGTGTTCCATATACTTTTCCGAAATAGGAATATCCTTCTTTTATGGAAATGACTTTTCCATTGATGTTATTGACCATTATGATTTTAATGGATATTTAGAGGACGACAAAAAAAATACTAGCGACCCATTTTATACCTATTTACCTACAAATATACCATTAGATAAAAGTATTCAAGAAAAGTTACTACGCGAAGTTCCCGAAGAAACAATAAAAGATATCAAAAAACGCAAGGGTACACATTGGCATATTAATAATGATAATGACCATAAATTTTGGACAATCATGAAACCTGTAACGCATAAAATACTGTCTGATATTTTAACAAAATTTCATCTAAATGCAACAGGAAATCAACCAATTATCCATTATAGATGCAGCGATGTACCATTTATAAAGTCGGGAGTGTATTACTTGCAAAATTTTCAATATTACAACGAATCGCTGGAAAAATTAAAAAATAATGGAATAGACGTTTCAACTGTTATTATACAATATAATACTGAACATCTTTCTTCAGACGAAAATACAAAAACTTGCAACGAATATATAAAACTATTACAAGAATATTTGAGTTCTATTGGTGTAAAAACAGTAATAAACTCCAAAACAGTTCTTGAAGATTTTGCTGCATTGTTTTATGCACCTGCTGTTATTACTACTGGTAGTTCATTCGCATTTATGAGCGGATTTTTCGGAAATGGCGTATATATATCTGCAGATTTCCATAAAGATTCAAAATGCTCCGATTGTCATTGGATGACAGCAAAATACAATATAAATCACGAAGATGTAAAATCGTACTATGATATTGACGAAATGCGTGATAAATTTTTTTCCTTTTCATCTTCTTAGAAAATGGCGCATTATTCGCGTAAAAAATTGAACAGAAATTGATTCCATCTCAGCATGATAACAAAATAGCGCAATATGGATTACCACAAAAACAAACTGATAACCATTTTAGAATGGAAACAGCAGACAAAAACCAAATTTGATGATTCAGTATTTGTCGGAATAATGAATCATTATAATAAAACCGGTAAGTTCACGGAACGACAGAAAAATGCGATTGATAGTGTTTTCGGGAAATGGAATCTGGAATCATGGATTACAAATAGAAATTCATGGCTAGCATACAAAGATAAACTGGATACGATTCTGGAACATAACAAATTTTGTGACTCGGAAGTTTTTAAAGGAATGGATGATTATTATGACGACACTGGCAGATTTACAAGAGCACAAATGGCGGCGATTGATAATGTATACGATGGATGGAATATGTAAAAACCTATATTATCTTATACACATTCGGCATAACCCAACGACAATTTTGACAAATTTTGGATATATTTTGCAGAATGTGTCTTATTCGCATCACTCATTGATTTTAATGGTTGACGAATACTATCAATGATTTGTGTAATATCACCAATATTCTGTAAACCCGATAAATCGTTCGCATAGTCTTTATCAAAGAAGAAGTCAATGTCTCCGTTATCAATTTGTGTTTTATATGTATTATAAATATACGAATTCCACACCTTAATAATGGCCGATGGATTCATACGTTTTATGGTTTCAAAAGATTCCTTGGAATTTTTTATATCCGTATTTTCTGGGAAGATATCAATAATATCGTTCAAAAAATCAAAAAAATGGTTATTAAATGCTCTTAATAATGTCATTTTCTGATTATTCATTTGTGATTTTACTTCCTTCTAATAAGGTATTTTTGCTATTTTTTTATATGTTTTTTTGCGATAATTGTTTTCTTATTTTTCTTCAAATAAATGACGGCACCGAGACATTCACCGTTTCTTGATTTCTCTGCTGTTGAATCGTGTCCAAAGTTATATCATTGGAAATCTTATCTGGCCTATAAGTCTCGGGTGGAGTTTCTATTACAATAATGTCTTGTTTTGCGGATACATAGTTATAGAGTGGGCGATTACCACCATTACCTTTACTACTTAGCTCTTCGGGTGTCATATTATAATAGGTGAATTGCTCACTGACTATATTGGATGTCGTATTACCACCAGGGCCGAGAGAAAATGCGGCGGGCTCTCCATATTCTCTGGTGGCATAGGAATTTTGGGACTGAATTTTTGGACGATAGGTTTCTATAATATCATCGCCATAAACCACTTTATAGCTATTTTTTACTAATAGGAGTGCGGGGACACTATGAATATTCGGAGGCATAATGACTTTTGAGCCGTTTTCCAGATGTATATAGACTTGATTGGTCTTGGGGTCGCGTGATCGTTTATCAATATTGATAAAGGAAATCTTATCGGCTAAATTATTTTTGGAAAGCGTTTGTAAGAGAACCTGGCAATATTTGCAATAATTACTATAATATAGGATATCCATTCGTCGGGATATTATATATTATGAATTCCTAAAAACCATGCGGATATTAACGCGTAAACATAATTCTTTATTTAGTGCACATGTTATAGAGGAGGCGGTTCTGGAAGTAAATGGCAAACTGTAGTATTACAATATATGCGCCGGCACCAAAGAATGAGAGATCCTTCTTCTTGGTAATTCCGATAAATAGAACGGCAATGATTGAGATACACATTGAAATAAATCCAAAAACCGAGAAAATATAGAACCAGAGGCAATATTGTTTGCTGAGGGGTCCGTAGATGTAAGTTAGAGCGTCCATGTTATTTTATAAATAATGAGCAGATATTATTTTGCTCTCGCCTATAAAATAGTATAAATAGAAATTTCCTAAATAAAATATTGCGATTTTATATAATATGGACGATAAAGTACTATGGAAAATCATTGATTCGTATTTTGAAAATAATCCCCAGTGTTTAGTACGACATCACACTGAATCATACAATGATTTTTTCAAGAATGGTGTCTTTCAAATATTCAAGGAGAAAAATCCGGTGAAAATACAGACGAATTACGACGCGACCATCGGCGATTTTCGTAATCAATGTTTCCTCTATTTCGGTGGAAAGGACGGTAGCCGAATTTATTATGGTAAACCGGTCATATATGATGAAGAGAATTCCCATTATATGTTTCCGAACGAGGCTCGTTTAAGAAATATGACCTATGGTATGACGATTCATTATGATGTGGAAGTGGAAATCATTGATGTATTGGAGAAAGGAGAGGCGCCGGCGATAGTGGATACGGAAAATATTATTCAAGGAGGAGATGGTTTTCATGCAGTTGAATTTCCGGAGGATGAATATATGGGCCCTCTTCGTGGAGGTGTGGGTGAAAAAATGTCCGAGGAAAAATTACTCATGGAGCAAAAGAATTATATTGATCGCGTTGAACAGGGAGGTGGTGCACCTAAAGCAGTGAAACGCAAGGTGAATAAAAAAACGGCGCATTTGACACCTTCACAAACCGCCCTCTTACGCGAAGCCACTGAGAAATCCATGGTAGAGGCCAATCGGCAGAGACGTACGATTATTCTGGAGAAAATCTATTTGGGGAAATTTCCCGTCATGATACAGTCGGATTTCTGTATTTTGTCGGGACTTCCACGCGAGACCCGTTATAATATGGGCGAATGTATGAACGATATTGGTGGATATTTCATTATTGATGGTAAGGAAAAAACGGTGATTCCTCAGGAGAAATTCGGCGATAATATGTTGTATATTCGCAAGTCGGGGGATGATACCTATTTATATTCGGCGGAAATTCGTTCTGTATCGGAAAATGTCAGCAAACCTATACGTACCCTCTCGGTGAAAATCGTCGCGCCCACTGGAAGATTCACTTTCAAGAACATTGTCGTGTCCGTTCCCAATATTCGTAAACCCGTACCCCTGTTTATTCTATTCCGCGCCCTAG
>Ga0214921_10004774_pt1 | contig 19671 bp, 20 predicted proteins | sample LL1505_MetaG_FD_177992 | JGI IMG/M metagenome (GOLD analysis project Ga0214921, IMG submission 177992) | Freshwater microbial communities from Lake Lanier, Atlanta, Georgia, United States - LL-1505 | ecosystem: Environmental > Aquatic > Freshwater > Lake | place: USA: Georgia | collected...
TAGAAGCGGACCGGGTAGCGGTACTCCTCCTCGTCGTCGCGCAGGTGGCGGCGCATTGCGGGGCGGTTGTCGCGCATGAAGACGACGACGACCAGGAAGGCCAGGAAGGCGATCATGGCAATGACGCCGTCGCTCATCTTGTACACGGTACGCGTACGAGAGAGGGGTGGGGAGGCGCGGAGGGGCGGGAGAACGGAGAGCGCGGGAGCGTCGGCACGGGGGAGGGCGGACGCGGAGCAAGTCGGAGACTAAAGGACCTCAATATAAAATATTTTTTCAATTTTTTTGTCTATAATAAAAGATAAATTATGAATAATTTCTTTTTTTTCAAGGCAGTTTTTAAGCTACTGACTGACTGTCAAATGTTAGGCGATTAAAACGCCCTCATTCCCAGTCACGATTGTTAGCCAAACTCCGTGTGGGATTGAACTCCTGGAAGCGACGAAGAATGTTGTTTGCGCGCGCACGTGCCTGAGCATACGCCTGCTCATCGTACTCGCCATTCAGGTGAGTGGTGAACTCTGTGCGCAGACGGTTGTGCTGCTCGCGGAGCTCGTTGTGCTGCTCGCGGAGCTGGTTGTACATCAGCATAAAAACCTGCTTCTGCCGAATGTTCGAGACCTTGATCGCCGCGGAGATGCTAATTGCCGCAAGCACGATGGACGTGATCGTCAGAAACACGAGCACAGCGAAGGCCGTGAGAGGGGTCATGGTGGAGACCCTGGTGAATGTATTTTAACTATTAAACAATGTTGTAAAAATAAATTTCAATTTTTTAGTAGATTAATTAATATAAAAATTATATAAACTAACTATTATGTCTAAGGGACTAACAAAAGAAGTATTATTTAGAATGAAAAATACAGATTTTTTTTTTGACATTTCGCAAAAAAATCCATTTAACATATTCTACGTTAAAAAAGATTATGATTTACACACTGATATAATAAACAATCCAAAGAACAATATAAAAATAATAATAACAAGATATAATGAATGTCTAAATTGGGCTAAAAAATTTAATAACGTTCTTTTATATAATAAAGGAAATCTAAATGATCCAATCTTAAATGATTTTAATTATATTAATATACCAAATGTTGGAAGAGATATTCATACAATATTCTATCACATATACCATAATTATGATTCATTAGATAGTGATTATTTTGTTTTCTTACAAGGTTTTGCTCATGATCATTCTCCAAATCTTAACAAAAATATGAATAAAATAATAAATAGAATAAATAATAACGAACACATAAAATACGAAGATTTATGTGAACTTATAATTGATGGAAAAATATTTTGTCATAAAAGTATTGATATAATGAATTCTGTTTATGAAAGAGTATTTGGAGAAAAAATGGGGAATAAAAACATAATGTTTGGCTCTGGAGCACAATTCATAGTCAGTCGGGAAAATATTCTAAAAAGAAGTAAGGATTTTTATCTAAATATAATGAATATGTTAGATTATGCGAATGAACCATTTGAAATATATGAAATTGAAAGATTCATTCAAGTAATTTTTAATTAATAATTTTTTTATAATTATAATTTATATGGCTCAAGTTATACAAAAAATATTAGAATTTTTTACAATTCTATTAATATCCATACTAATGAATTTTTTATTAACCACCTTTTTATATTATTTCGCAACTGATGATGATTTTGCGAATTTACCTAAAAAAAAGAAAAATGATATTATTTTTAATGATAGATTTATTGCTTTATTTTATTTTAATTGTTCAACATACGGAACATTAGGTGATGCTCTAATATATCCTAAATCAAATATAGCAAAATTATATACATCTTTCTATGTATTATTAACTGCTGCTGGATTAATTACAATATTAAGTATAATCTAAAAATTCGCCGATAAGCAGCATAAAATGTGAATATGAAATATTCGCATTTTAATAACATTCATTTTTTGATGATTTGCATTGATTTAAAGTATCAGCAATTGACATACGATCAATGATTTTTATATACGCTGTTTCTATTTGAGCACAATCTTTTGTAATTGTAATATTACCTAAAGGAATACCCATACATCTCATATGTGGCGACATTTTATAAATGTTTAGAAGGGCATATGTATCATTACACTCTAATAAACTATATGAACGATTATCTTTCCACGAACATCTATTTAAAAATACATCACCTCTAAACAAGTGTTTATTACATTTACTATCATTATAGATTCCAAATGTAAGACTGTTTACTTGTGAAAGAAATGATAAAACAACTAATAATTCTTTAAACATAAATATTAATATTAATATTTATATTTATTAAGCTTTAAATAAAATTTGATTGATAGCAGTTATTTGTATCAGATAAGGACTTAGATGTTGACATCCTTTCAATAATTTTTAAATATGATGATTCAAATTCAACACAATTTGTTGTTATTAAAATTGTTCTTGCTGGCTCTCCGATACATCTCAAATGTGTTGATAAATTATAAGCATTTAATACTATATTTGTTTCATGACAATCTACTAAACTAAATGAAAATTCATCTTTCCAAGTACATACATTTAAGTATACATCACTTTTTAATAATAATTGATTACAATCTGAATCATTATAAACTCCAAATCTTATGCCTTGCGTTGGTAAGATTAATACAGTTATAAATGAAAAGAATAAAATAATTTGATTTATCATTTATTTAATTATAGTTTGTTCGCTTTATAATATTTTTTAATATTATTTTAATATTAATAATTTATATATTGTAATATATATAAATGACAGTTACCTATAGTTTTGAATCTAATGTAATGACTAATCTTAATGGAGAAAAGAAAAGAGAAAAGAAATCAATTGTTGACGGCGATCAAGGCGTAACAGTTTATTATTTAAGAAAGACTGACAGTGCTTTTAAAAAAGTTAGAGCTCAAGAAAAAGCTGGTGTCTTTTCTGTTAGTATGAAAATTGGTGAAGATGAAACTACTAAAGATATGGATGAAGCTGAATTCTTAAAAATGGCTAAAAAAGATGAAGATTTAGATTTTGTTGTTTCTTACATGAAAAAAAGATTAAGAGGTGGTGCCAAAAGAACAGTTAAGAAAACAAGCAAGGTTGTTAAAAAGAGCAGCAAGAAAACCAGCCGTAGAGTAAGAAGAGTTGCTGCCAAATAAAAAGTTAATTTTGAATTAATGAATATTAAAAATAATATTCATTAAAATTTGATTATTTTATACGATTTAATACGAATGTAGATATATCATTGAGTGTTCTTTTATTAATTGAATCATTAACTCTTTTAATATTTCTAATAATATCATCTTTATTAAGTTTTAAATAATTAATTATTTTTTTTGTTTTAGAAAATATGTTATTCTCTAATCCAGCACAGTCAATATATCCTTTGGAGTTAGAGAATATACTAATAATCTCTTTATTACTTTTGGATCCTTCTTTTACTATATCTAATATTTTTTTATAAAGATCTTCTTCAATACCTTTAAATCCAGAAGCATTAATTTTTATTGAAAGACGTCCAATTTTATTAGAGGAGATAAATAATCTTATTTTTTCAAATACATAATTTAATAATGTTAATAGATCATTAATAAAATCATTTCTTACTTCTATTATAATTTGAAATGTGCCACCAATCTTTAATGTATCATTTAATAATAAAACTTGTAATAAAATATTATTATACATTTTCTTTAAATCCATATATTTTAATATATGATGTCCAACAAAAAAATCTACTTTTATATTCTTATCACGGTATCTTTTTATTAAATCATCAATTGATTCTTTATTGGTATAATAATTTAATAAATTAATTTCATTTATTATTGCTTCATCTTTTAATAAAAAACTATTTCTACTAGTAGTTTCTCTTAATACTTTAGAGTCTTTTTCTATATTTAATAACACTTTATATTCTGTCTTATATGGTTTTGAATAAGATTTTAATACGTTAATTGTATTATATATTGAATAATAACTTTCTTTACTAATAATATCAAGTTTTTTTAATTTTGAATATTCTGGTTTATTATAAATTTCATTCTGAATATATTCAATTGAACAATATTTATACATTACATTTATAATATTTAATTTATTGAATATTTCAATATCATCCAAAGCACGTATATTTAAATCATTAAAATCTCCAAATATTGGTTTAATATCAGGAAGCGATGATGACTTTAAAATAATACCCATTTCTTTAATATCATTAATCAACCAATAATTATCAATTAAATTTATAAATTCATCTACAATAGTGATATCTTTCTTTTTAACTTCTTTTATTTCTTTCTTTTTAATCATAACCTGATATCCAAGATATAAAACATCTATTTCATGTTTATAGATATTTAATATAATATCTATTGATGGTTTTGGTGTATATACCTTATCATCGGTTTTTTCCCATAAATAATTATTAAATATCATTATACCATTATTTTTTAATAATTTAAATGCTATAAGAGAATCTAATAATATATCTTTTGAATAATAAGATGAATTAACATATATTACGTCAAAAGTTAGTGATTCTTTTAAAAAATTAGATAATATTACATTTGATTCTAAATTTGATGTTTCTTCTGTTATAAATAATCTATCTTGTGCTAAACTTTTATTTTTTCTATCATTTAATTTAATGTCATCGTCTGATGAAGTATTTAAAAGAGTTTCTGATTTAAAATCTTTTTTATTAGTTTTAATTCCATAATAAACAGATTCTTTATTATGTTCTAAGAAAACTTGTGAAAACTTCTCCATTGTTTCTCCATTACCAATACCAATATCTAATATTTTAATTGAAGATTTCTGTAAGTATAATATATTTTTATCCCACTCTTTCCAACCAAACATATATTAAATTATAAAAAAACTATTGTTAAAGTTAGTTTACGAAGTGAAGTCTGTATTTTTATCTTTAATTAAATATTTATATACATCATCTAATGTTCTACGAGCAATAGTTTTATTTACAACTTCAATATTTTTCTCAACTATATCCATATTTTTATCTATTATTTTAATAATATTTTTTGTCATCTCAAATATATTATTTTCAATTGCTTCACAATTTATATATGTATTAGATACATTAAACAAACTAATAATTTCTTTATCTTTAGCATTAATAATCGCTTCATATATCTTATTATATAATTCATCACTCATACCAACAAAACCAGTAGCAACAATTCTTAATGATAATCTACTAATTTTTGTTGAATACATATATACATAAACTTTTTCAAATAGTACATTCAACAATAATATAAAATCATTTATAAATATAAAATTTTCTTCTATTAATATCTTTAATGATCCATCAAGTTTTAAAATATGTTTTAATAACAATATTTGAACTAAAATTATATTATACATCTTCTCTAAATTTGTCTTATTAGATGATTTTATTCCAACAAATTTTTTAGCATCAAAATATTCAGCTTGTATATTCTTTGCTTTCATTCTCTCGATTAATTCATCTAAAGTTTCTATATTATTATAATAATTTCTTAATTCAAGACCATGAATAGTTGCGAAAGTATTAAAAAATAAATTATATTTTAATTGTGATCTTTCTATATAAGTAATATCCTTATCTTCATCCCATACTACAACATAAATATTTTTATTATTTTGATGTTTTATATTAATTTTAATATCATTAATTAAATACAAAAGAGAATAATCATTAAAATCAAGTAATAAATGCAATTTATTTAGTTTTAAATATGAACTCTTATTTTGTATTTCATTATTAATATATCTAATTCTTTTATATTTATATAAAAAATGTATATTTTTCATTGAAGTAAGGGTATCCATATTAATTTGTCTAATTTTTATATCTGATGAATTAAGATATACTGGGGTTATATCTGGTATTTTTCCTTTGTATTTGAAAAATAATGAATATTCTCTTATATCAGTAGCATGCCAATAATCGTTCAATTTATTTATTAAATGATTAATTATTTTATTTTCTGTAGTTGTTATTATTGAATTAATATGTGATACTTTTTTTATTATTACCTGATATCCAATATATAATATATTAATATGATCCTTATTTGTATTTAATAATGTATCTACTATTATTTTAATTGGAGTTCTATTTAATTTTGGTTTATCTAATAAGTAGTCATCTATTATCATAACACCATTATCTTTTAATAAATTAAAAGATAATATTAATTGGTATAATATATCTCCACTTAAGTAATTACTATTGACATATATAATATTAAATACAACACCTTTTAATAATAAACTTGATAATGCTTTAGTGTATTCCTCTTTTATAAATGTAATCTGATTTTTAACATCTAAATCAGATCTTTTTTTAGTAGCTTCTTGTTCAATTATATCAAAATTAATTTCTTTTGTATCTTCTGATTGTTTCCACATATCAATTCCATAATATTCAGCATTTTTATTAGATTTTAAAAAGGTTTTAGCAAATTCTTCCATTATAACACCTTTATATATACCAATATCTAATATTTTTATATCAACGCCCATCATAGATGATAAATGATTTTCCCATTCTTTTAAAGCAAACATATATTAAATTATATAAAATATATAAAATAATAAATTATTTCTTTAATACACCAATAATACTTTTTTCAATTTCAATTGCTCTTAAATCTTTTATAATTGTCTTACGATCATACTCAATAACAGATTTGATGTTTTTTGGTAATTTTGAATAATATTCATCCAACATATACCACAAAACACTTAAAAAATCAGGCACTTCCTTTTTTTGCCCATCTGGTTGTAATGACTGGTAATAATTAAATGATTTAATAGCAAATTCAAAAGGATATGAATTATAATCTATATTAGAAATCTTCAAAAAATTATGAACACGTATCGCAAAATACGTTCTATTGATATTATTTGTTGAAAGTGTAATATTGTGTGAAAAATTTACTAAAATATCAGCAACTTCGTCTTCAAGCGATGTTCTTTGATTCATTTTCTTCTGAAATACAATTGGTTGTTTATAGCCAATGAGGTTGATAGTAATAGTTTTTCTTTTTTCAATTTTTTAATATTTTATTAATAAATATATTTTATATTATATATGAAAGTTAATATAAAACAAGCTGAAAAATTAGCAAAACACTATAAAATAAATTTAGAAGTAATAAATTTTGACGAATGGCATTATGGACTAAATGTAGAATTAGAACATGGAAAAAAATTTGGTATAATTACAAATATAACTAAAGATAATCTACATGTAACAGCAAAAATTGTTATTGCTCATATTACCGAATTTCCAGATTACTATAAAAGATTACTTAAATTAGAAACTGCTGCTGATAAATATTGGAGCACAAAAAAGAAACCAGATATATTTTTGAAAATAAATTAATAAAACAGACACTCACATGGGAAAACTGCCCGCGTCGTCCTCGTCCGCGTCGTCGTCCTCGTCCGCGTCGTCGTCCTCGTCCGCGTCGTCGTCCTCGTCGTCCACATCTGTTTCGTCGTCAGCAAAGGTTTCCTCATGTCCAACAATCTCAATACCAGGCAACAAGTTATCTCTGATAAACCTTTCAGCAGGTGCCGTATTCATGATTAGTTTGCGAAGAGTTCCAAGACTCTTAATTACTCGCAGAAAATCAACATGGCGGGGCAGCCTTTTGTTGAAAGCAATGTCCAAAATTTCGATCTTCTTAAGATGCCCGATCGCAAGAGGAGTAATATCCAAGCACTGCGCACTTAGATTCTTAACATTTGACAGATGCGCAAAATCCTCGTCCTGAATGGTATGGACATCAGAAATATCGAGAACGTCAACCTTTTTTAGCCACTGTAATCCTTCTCCCGTAATCTCGTTCCGAGAAATGTTGAGATTTTCAACGTTTTTTAAGTACTCAACTGCTTCACCGGAAAGTGGATCAAATCCGTGGAGTCTCAAACAACGTACAGAAGGAATATTTTGGAAAAAATCCTCGGTTATTCCCTCGCAAGAATCTATCCAAAGAGTATAAAGACGAGGTAGACTCAAAAAGAGCTTATTTGAGACATTCGAAATACTATCCAACGTTAAATCATTTAGGTCTGATAGAAGCAAAAACGCAGCATCAGATACTAACGGACAGTACCGAAGGTTAAGCTTTTGAAGTTTTGTAAGTTTTGAAAGACCTGCGTCTGCTACAAGCGGACAATTATCAATTGTAAGGCTGCGAAGTGAAACAAGTGACGAAAATGCCTTGTCAGACACAAGCGGACAATCCCAAATAGTAAGTGTGTGAAGTCGAGCAAGATTCATAAATGCCGCATCAGAAACAAGTGGACTGCTCCAAATAGAAAGTGTGTTAAGTCCGACAAGATTTGTAATTGCTGCGTCTGATAAAAGCGGAGAATACGTAACAAAAAGATCAGTTAACCTTACTAGTTGTGAAATAGGAACATCAATCTCTTCCTTACAACGAATGTGAATATTACGTGCTTTTGGGAAGGATTTCTGCCAGCCACCCATATTCTTGGTAACAGTAGTTTTGTAGCTCCAGGGAACTTCTGAAACAGCGACGCGCATCTCCTCGGAAACAAGCCTGAGACAGCGCGCATCCGTCGGAGTCAAAAAGCTCAAAAAATCTTTGCCAATCGAGCGTGCGCCGCTCAAAACTGACAACAATGTATTCGGGGTATCCTGATCTGCGCGGTGCGCGAGAAAAGGAATAAGCGTAGCCAACCTCTGTGCCGGGGTCGCGCGTTTGCGCGGGGGCTCCGACATGAGAGACCGATGGTGGTTAAAGTTCATAAGATGATACATTGTCGAATTATATTTCAATTTTTTGTTTTATTAATAAATATTTTTTATATTCCTATTTAAATGATAAATAATTCAGTATTATTATATTTACGAAATGAAGAAAATATAAATGAATATCGTACTCCACTTGTTCCAAAAGATGCTCAGATTTTATTAGAAAATTATTTTATTATATATGTTCAATCCTCAAATACTCGTATTTATACTGACAATGAATATAAAAAAATTGGATGTATTATTACTGATGATCCATGGTATGATTCTAAATTTAAACATGCTTTAATTATTGGTATAAAAGAAATGAAAGATTTAGATAAATTATTAAATAATAATCATGTATTCTTTTCTCATTCTTATAAAAATCAAATTGGTTCTGATGTATTACTAAGGGCATTTTATGATTCATTAAGCACTATTTATGATTTTGAATATTTTTTAGATTCTAATAATAAAAGAATAATTGCATTTGGATATCATGCCGGAACTGTTGGATGCGTTTTAGGATTAAAACAATATTTTAACGGTAGAGGAGTTAAAGATAGAGGAGTTAACGATGGAGCGGTTAAAGATCTCGCTCCTTGGAAGTCTTTTGATAGCATGATTGATTATGTTAAAGATTCTGTATTATCTATTGCTGAGGCAAAAATAGCAATTATCGGAGCAGATGGTAGATGTGGAAAAGGTGTACAGTCGGTGTTGAAATTATTTAATTTAGATTTTGTTAATTTTGATAGTAGAATTGATGATATTGAAAGTTTAAAAACATTTGATATTATATTTAATTGTATAGTATTGGATAAAGAATATAATAAAATATGGTTTGATAGTGATAATAAGGTTAATAAAAAAATAGTAATAATTGATATAAGTTGTGATTATTCTAAGCCAAATAATCCAATAAAATTATATAATACCCCAACAACATGGAATGATCCAGTTTTTAGTTTTAATGAATATATTGATATAATTGCTATTAATAATCTACCTTCTCTATTACCCAAAGAAAGTTCAGATAATTTCTCAAAAACATTCCTAAATTTATTACTTGAATATAAAAATAATGATGTTAATAATTTATGGAAAAAGAATTATGATATATACCAAAATGTTCTTTATAATAAGATGCTTTTATAGGGTCTAAAAGCATGTGCTTAGAAAAATAAAATTGAAATTTTAATTATATAAATTAATAAATAAAATTAATAAAACTGAATGAAATGACTCTACAACAAAGTTTTTCATCAATACATATGATAGTTTCCTACATTGGAATAATTATCGCTATCCTCTTTAATAATTGTTATACAGTTCATAATCATCCTATTAATAATACTTATGTTTATAATATCAATTACATAAATATAACCACATCTTTTAGAGCCGATAAATATTATGCCATGAATGTTATGAAATTATGTCCTGACGAATTAATTAATAATGAAGCCGGGCACGAAGGATTATTTTTTAATACATCTAATAAACGTATTAAGAAATCAATTATAAAAAAATACTTTCATCATTGTGGAGCATGGTGCTTATTTGACTACGAAGATCCAAGAAAGGGTTGGTATTGGAATAATATCACAAGAGATTGGGTTTACTTTACACAGTTATATAATGTTTGTCCAGATAATGAATTTCATTATGCTATTAATAAATATTTTAATGAAAATTTATTAAAATATGATTAGAAAAATAATTCTTTTATACATCTACTGGTGCTGGTCCAGAAGCTGATACACCTTGAGGTCCAGCTGGTCCAGTTGGTCCTTCTATACCTTGTTCTCCTTGAGGGCCAGCTGGTCCAGTTGGACCAACTGTAGAACTGGTTGAAACAACTCCAAGTTGTAATTCTAATTGTCTTAATTTAAGTTCTTCTTGTTTTAGTTGTAATTCAGCTTGTCTAAAATTGAATTCAGATGTCTTACATTTAAATTCCTCTTGTTTTGTCTTCTCATATTCAAGTAATAATTGTTTAGCAATATATTCGTTTTGCGCGTTTTCATCAGCAGATAATACTTCCTCTGCTTCTTCTTCCTCTTTATCATCATGATTGTATTCATCCTTATCAATGTCATCTTCGCCATCATCAGATGGTTCACTTATGTTATCTACTACAGCGCGACCATTTAAGTCCCCTTGTAGTTTCTTATATTCTCTCTTATACTTATTGATATTCTTTCTAATATCAATTGATTTAATAATATTTGGTGAATTATTCATTTCCTTTTTGTAATGAGTAATTAGTGTTTTAGCATTGTGAATATTATCTAATAGGACATTTAATTCACTTGGTTGAGTATTATCTAATTGTTCATTTACGGTTGATAAATTTTCAGACATATAATATATTTTATTATAATCTTCTATTTATATTATATCTTCTTCTTGTTCTATTATATTTTTATAATATGAAACTTTAATATCAATTACATTTTCAAAGTTATCATAAATTGGTATAAATCTTGGAAATAATCTATTAAAACTTAGTATTCTTTTAAATATTTTTCTATTATTTCTTTTTAAATTATATGATATCTTATTCATTTCTTTTATTGTTAATGGAAAAGTTGTATATCTATTAAATAAATAAACACAATCTTTATTATCAGCAATAGACGTAATCTTTTGAATCCTTATCATTAATTCTTTAATTTTTTCAATAGTTTTTTCTAAATTAAGAATAGTAATATCATATATAGTATGTTTTTCATCCTCATTTACTAAAATTGGGGTTTCTATTAATGATATACATTTATGCTCTAATAAATAATTTATTATAACTATATTTCCTCTGGCATATGGACCAATAATTTTTTTAAAATTTTTTATTTGATAACTTAATTTTTGTAATCCTTTTTCTAGAATAATAATTAATGAATCTGTTATTATTTTTGTTTTATCATAAACTGGATATAAATTTTCATACAAATTATTTTTAAATATTAATTCAGTTTCAGTTGATAATATGTATAAACCAATAATATCAGCACGTAATTCCTCTATAGAATCTTTATCAACTGTCATAAAAATATTATAATCATCTTCTGTTAATGGTATGATATCTCCAACCTTCTTATTTTTATATTTTGTATCCTTAATTTTTTCTAAATCTTCTTCTATAATTGTGTGTGTAGATAAATGAGAAGTTGCATGACCAATTGTTTCGTGAAAAATTGTGTGTATTTTTTTTATACATTGTGTAATCTTACGATTTCTTTTATTCTTATGAAATTTCTTATATAACTTCTTATTTTTTATACTCAAAATTTGACTATCTTCCTCTTCATAAATTACTTGTTTTGAACCATACTTTGATATAATGTCTCTATAATTTGGTAAACAATATGCTGCTGTTTTTCTTGCTGGTCCATAATATCCTACGGCCGCTAAAACATTACATATTACAGGATTTAATAATAAGGATTTATTTATATTAGATGACTTATATTCAGATGGAAATGGTAATTTATTTTGAATGAATGGTAATATATCTTTTAAATTATCCGTATTTTGAGATCTTATTATAATATTACCTCCTGCTGCTCCAATTATCTTTTTTGGATCTCTATATGATTCTATAAAACCAAATGTATATTGAACTCTTGTATTTATTTTAATCCAATATTTAGAATGTGTCTTAAAATCTTCATCATTTCCAGTAATTAGATATTTAATTAAATAATGTAAACTATCTAACATATTTTGATCGAAATAACATAAATTATTCTTTACCAAATTATATGCCATTTTTAACCAATAGACTGATTTTGTTAATTCATCTTTATACTTATCATTTGCTGAATATAATCTAATTTTTACTTTATTATTATACTTTTCAAAATATGTATTTTTTGTTTTATATTTTGATTCTATTTTATTATAATCTGAATCTGTAATTGTCTTTGAATAATAATTATTACCACTTTTATTAATAGAATTATCTACAAATCCATAATAATCTTCTTTTGAATATAAAAAATTAATTAATTTTATTGATTTATTACGACGATCTACATTTACATATTTGTTTATTATATTTATTAACTTTTTCTTTCTTAATTTTTTATCTATTGTTGATGGAAATAATTTTTTATGATTACGATGTCCATAAAAACTATTATTTGTTATCAAATATATATAATAATTTCTAATTGATTCTGATAATTTTAAATTATTATAATTAGCTAAATGATATAAATTTTTAAATAATTTTATAATATCATTTAGATAACGATGTTCCTGATGACGATATATTTTATTAAGTGGATTTAGTGCTTTTTTCATAAAATAAATAAAAATTAACTCTTCCTTAGATAAATTATCTAAATTTTTTATATTATCTCTATAAACAGTAATACCATTATATGTTTGAATATTTAAATTATTATTTATATTGGAAGATATGGATGATAATGATTTTGGAGTATTTTTTGATATATCTTGTATTACTCTATACATATAATATAAAAGATTTAATTTTTTCTAAATAATAATAATGGACAAAATTCTAACAGATTATTTTAAATATCTTAAAGGAGGGTCAGATACTAATTTAGAAACAAATGATCAAGAAATGATTAATCAAGAAACAATAGATCAAGCGACAGTTGACAAATATAAAAATTCTATAATTATTATTGTTAAAAATGGTCTTGGTAATAAATTAATGACAATTATAAATATGATACACAAATATCAAGGGAAATTAATATATTTTGTAGAACAAACTTCTCATCATCAAACAAAATCACTAACTGATAAAATAAAATATATTTTTCCAAATTTGAATACTAATTCTAATATAAAAAGAATGAGTTGGAAATTATTTGATCTACTACAAAAATACGGAATAAAAGATGTTGAATATAGTAATAAAATATATTATGATATAAGTGGATTTATAAATATTAGTGATTCAACACGCAAACTATTAAAAATGAATTCAAATTATGACTATTTAAAAAATAATTATGATTTAAATAATGGCATTTTTGTTCATTATCGTTTAGGAGATAAATTTGAATTAAATTATATAGAATTAAATAAAAATAAAGTATGTAAATATGCTTTATTTACACCTGATTATTATATCGATAGTATAAATAAAATGCTAAACGAAAAAAAAGGAACAATATATATTATGTCTGATTCTATAAAAGTTGCTGAATGTTTATTGAAAAATAAGTTACCAAATTTAATTTTTATTAATGAAGGAAGTGCCGAAACTTTTTATTTAATGACACATTGTCGAAGATTAATTATCTCTGAAAGTTCAATGACAGTTGCTGCTGTTTATTTGAATAATAATAAACCACAAGTAATTGTTCCTAATTTTTTAATTGATGTTCATGATAATCATAAAATAATTAAAAATACATATTATAGTGATGAAATAGTATCTTTTGTTAATGATAAAAAATACTTATTATATAATAAAGAACAATATTATAGAATTTATAAACAATGTTATAAAATTAATAGGATTTAAATAGAAATTAATATAAAAAATATAAATACAAAAATGAATACGCTAATAGTTTCACCTGTGTCTGAAATAAAAGACTTAATATACAAACCAACAAAAACTTTTAAAGAATACGTCAATTATAATGTTAAATCAGATTGCCTTGGTTTTAAATATATTACTCTTGATTCATCTAAAATTGATGAATATTGTCAAAATTGTATTAAAGAAATTGCTGAAAAATATGAAGTTAGTATTAATTTAATTAAATTAATTAATTCACAAATTATTATACCAAATGAAGACATTAATAATACATTAATAGTTAAATTTGAAAAAATAGAAATTAAAAATAGTTTATTAATAACTTTAATAGCAAATAATAAAGATAATTACAGTTTAGTAGTATTAAATAAACAAATAAATGATATTGTAAAATTATGTAATGAATTAGTGAATAAATATACTATAGATCAATTAACTAAGAGAAAAAGTAATGGTTCATTAAGTTTTAAGGTTGAAAAAATTATTTATGAAAATTATGATGTAATAAATAGTCTAAAAATATATGCTATAAATTGTAATCAATATGGATTAAAACTAAAAAATATTAATGAATTCATTTTAAAGCAAATAGATAAAGAAGCGTTATATTGTTTTAATTTTGTTCTTTATGTTCATTCTTTATCGTCAGATGAATATAATAAAATTAAAGAAAGAGTTGAATTAAGATTAAAAGAAGAAGAAGAAACTTTTAATAAAAAAATAGAACCAATCATTCAAGCAAAAATTAATGAAGTTTCACTAAATTATGATAGAATAATAAGAAATATAATTGGTCAGAGTGAAAAGCAAATTACTGAATTAAAAGATAATGGTTACAAAGCAAGTGTTGAATTATTAGCAATTTTAGAAGAAAAATTTAAAATGGAACATAAAATTAATGAATTAGAAGAAAAAATTAAAGAATTAGAAGAAGACAAAAATGATCAAATACAAGATACTGATTATAAATTTCTTAAGGATTTAATTAAAAGAACAAGTATGAGTGAGTAAACGATTATGATAAGAAATATGAAGCCGGTATTTCAAATGGTATTAATTGAAGTTTATTTTCTTCAACTAATTTAATATCAAGTAATTTTATTTGAGGTAGATCTAAATATTTTTGTTCATATAATATATTTGTTTTATAAATATTATCTATGTATGGTTGATATTTTAATACTCTTACTACTGTTGAATGTAATTGAACCGATGAATCTTTTGTAATAATAAAAAATTTTTTCATAATATTAGCTTTATTACACATTGTAATTAATTTAATATGTATATATTAAATTAATTGTTTATCTTTATATTTATAAGATATCAACATTATATTTAATAACATTCTTATATTTTAATATTTGTTCATCATTTATCTTATATTTAATACTATTTATTCCATCTTTTTTCCAATTATTTAAATCATTTAAAATATTAAATTTCTTATTCTTATTAGTTAATTGTTCTATTTCACTTGTATTTTGATGTGTCATTTCTTTTATTGTTACTGATGGGGTTGAGGAGAGTATATTATATACCGGTATATTATTCTCAACTAATCTATTATACATAGCATCATCCTCTCCACCCCAACCAAAAAATCTATTTGGAAATCCATTAATAGTTGTAAAAGATTTTTCATCAAAACTTATAATACCTCCAAGGAAATCCTTAAATGTATATTTTTCTTTCCATAAAGATGCTATATGAATTGGATACTTGGATAAGTGTGTATAAACTTTTTTTATTTCTGGCGGTGATACTAAATCAACATCATGAAAAATATAAATTTTTGTGTTTGGAGATTTTTGAGCAATTTTAAATCCAATATTTAATAGTGCTCCACGATTGAATTTTTTATTATCATCAGATTGTTCAATAATATATATATAACAATTTGGTAAATAATTATGATAATATTCTATAAACATCGCTAATTGCTTATCTCTTGATTGATATTTATTGTTACGATATGGAACAATAATTGCTGTTGAAGTATCTAATGTTGATGGAATTGAATCTAATTGAAGATCTATCTTTTCTATCCTCTTTCTTGTTTCTTTATATTTAGCATATTGTTCTGATACATTTCCACCTGATTGAGACGGATTATATTTATAACTTATTTCATTTAATATATTAGCAACAAATTCATATACATATTCTTTATTCATTATTTTATTATAAAGATTACGACCATTTATTGCGATCTCGTGGCATTTATTGTCATTCATTTTACACCATTTAATTATTTCTCCAAGATCTGACAAATCGGCTTTAATAGGAATATAATTTTCATAAGGAACTAATAAGTGTTCAAACCATACTTTATATTTTGATTCTACGTGTAGAACAACTGATTCTAAACTAAACATAAATCCTAAACGATACGCTGCTGAATTACCTTCAATATTTAATAAATACTTATATTTATTTTGTTCAGTAATTGGAACTCTTTCTTTTAATTTCAAATTCAAGGAAGATGGATTTGTATATTCTAAATATGGATTATTAATGATTTTTTTATCTCTAAATACATATGAAATTATACCAGCATCTAAGAATGGAACTCCATCAACTGAATTATCTTTATTATAATTTGGATCTTTTTCCCATATTTGACTTAAGTGTGTGATCTTAAATCTTGGATTCGTTTCTATTGTTAGACCACAACCAGTTCCCTTACCTCTAAAAAATGCGGTTGATATTTTATCTTCCCATTTTATTTTCTTTATATGTCCTGAATAAGGAGAGTTAGAAAGAGAAAGATGTTGCCAATCATCTGTTGTTGGAATTGGAACATCTGCGAAAAGATTTGTAGTTGATTGACTTAAAACAGGAATAAATGAACGATCCTTATATTTAGAATCTAATGGAAAATTGGTTGAATCATAGATTTGTTCAAATGGTTGAGTATAATCATTCTTTAAAATTGGAAAATCTTTCTTATTTAAAAAAAAGATACAATCACCTACTTTTTTATTTGAACAAGTATCTTTTAACATATCATATAATGGAGCATAATAAGTGCTTTCAATTGTTCCCCATTGTTTTTCATTACGAATTAAACAATTATTTGCCGTCCAACGTTCCTTAATTTCATCTAATTGTGTAAATCTTGATTTGGTTATTTTTGATTTTAATTTAGCATATTCAAACCAATTTCTAACATTAGGGGGTAACTTTATACGTTCAGACCATTTATTACCAAGAGAAGCATCATATTGTAACTTATCCTTAACATGTTCTAATTCAAAATTATATACCTCTACATATTCTTTAATTTTATTATCTTCAATCTTAATAAAAATTCCAGTTAATACTTCTTCATATATATATTTTAATGTTATCTTTATAGCATCTCCATTTAAATTTTTATAAATAGGTAATGCTAATTTAACGTTCTTTTCTGTAGGTGGATCTTTATTTGGATTCTTAATATTTATTTCTGGATATATTATTTCTTTAACTTTATTTATATTATCTGCTAATTTGAAAAATTTGTCAGAATGACTCATACTTTATATTGGATAAAAATTGAAATTATAACCAATATAATTTTATTTAAATAAATTATAATTCCCTTGTTCGCAAAACATCATTTTATTTGCCAAAGCAAGAAAACCATGCTTTCACTAAATGAGCTTGATCTACAATTGATTGCCTTTTTAGTGATCATTTCAGTCAGCATCCTTTACAAAGTTTCCAAAACTCTTCTTGGATGCACCTTGATTACCTGTTCTTTGATTCTGTCAAATGTGTATTTCAAGCTTAATGCTGCTTTTGCTCTTCTTGCTATTACACCAATTCTTTTTTTCAATGTGCGCAACTTGAAAAATCAGTTTAACAATCAGAATCAACTGTATTCTGACTTGATGGAGCTTCTTTGTGGATGCGTTTCAGCAATTACACTCTTTTTGCCAAAAATGACTAACAGTCCAGACAGTGATTTTGCGATTCACGTCATCTTGGCATTTACTCCAATGATCTATTCTGAAATTGTAAAATATATTCCGCCAAAAAAACCAACAGCATACGAACTGTGGTTAGAGGAGAAAGCAGAACGAGCGGCTGAAATATATTTTGAACGATACGGATATAGTCGGCGCTATTATTAAAAAATAAAATATAAAATATTTCATGAAATATCTTATATTTACACAATCACACCACGAATGATCATGTACGGAAAGTCATTTTCGTCATTTTCCTCCTCACACGAGGAAGAAACATCTTTTGGCTCGGAGTTGTCGTCGTTCCAGGAAAAGGGTGAGTCCGGATAGTAGTCGGGTTCCTCGTCGTTAGAAAACGGAACAAGCTCAAACCCAGTCTGCTCCAAGAAGGGTTCTGTCAACGAGATGGAAAAAGTTTCCTCCTTGAGAATCAAGCTCTTTGAAGAGGAGTCTTTGGGATAGGAGCGCCGCTGAAACAACCAGGCAAAGAGCTGCCGGAGTTGCTTCAGAAAGAATAGTTTGAGAGGCATAGCGGGAATAATATTGATAAGGAATCAAAATGAGATAATTTTTTTCAATTTTTTATTGTAGGCTGCTCTTTATAGCAGCATCCAATAAAAATTGAGCCGTTGATTGGCAGAGCCAATCTTCCTACCAATTTTTATTTTATATCGTAAATACGATATAAAATAAAAATTGAAATTTTATAATTATACCATATCCTACATATAGATACACACAACAAAAATGCCCCCTCACGCGAAACTCGTTCAAAAAGAATCAATTATTTTGCCTTTAGATAAGGCACAGCACGAATATCCGCACGTCATAGAACTGTTTAAGCTGATGAAGAAGAAGCCAGAAGTTGAACAAACTGCATGGAAAAGTCCTGATGGGAAAGGATTTCCGGAAATACTACTGTTTTTGTTTTACAAGTTTAAGAATTTAGATAAGCAAATTAAGTTTGATGATGCTGGAAACATAGAAGCAGCAAAAGGCGTCAAAGAAGATGATCTTGACAAGCTTTCAACTTTTATTGGAATGAGTAATAGAAAGATTTCTAAAGGATATCTTGTTTTTCAACCATTCCTGGAGTCACTTAGTATTCCTACACAAAAGGTTTATTTTAAAATGAGTATATTAGATTTGAGTTTTTTCCCTCACGAGTCTAAATCTGGAAAGGGACACCGTATAGAATCAACTGATAAATGTGTTTATGATGTTACTCAAATGCACTTTAGTAAGTTTACCCTCTTCAAGTGGGGAAGAATTATGGATCTTAAGGGCATTATTCCAAAATCAACTACTACACACGTATACCAATTTACTGCTGCGGGCGGTGGCGGCGGTGGCGGTGGTGGCGGTGGTGGAGGTGGTGGCGGTGGTGGCGG
>Ga0214921_10004775_pt1 | contig 19658 bp, 16 predicted proteins | sample LL1505_MetaG_FD_177992 | JGI IMG/M metagenome (GOLD analysis project Ga0214921, IMG submission 177992) | Freshwater microbial communities from Lake Lanier, Atlanta, Georgia, United States - LL-1505 | ecosystem: Environmental > Aquatic > Freshwater > Lake | place: USA: Georgia | collected...
TGGTCACAACGCATTGGTAAAGACAACACAGTTTTCTCAATGCCTAAATTTCGCACCATGCGCACCGACACACCTGTGGTGGCTACCCATTTGCTTTCCAACCCTGATGCCTATCTCACGCCTGTTGGCAAATTTTTAAGAACCACCAGCTTGGATGAATTGCCTCAGCTTTACAGCATTTTGGTTGGGCACATGAGTTTTGTTGGGCCCAGACCCGCATTGTTTAACCAAGACGATTTGATAGACCTCAGAACCCGCGCGGGGGTGCATGTGCTGACGCCAGGTTTAACAGGTTGGGCCCAAGTCAATGGAAGAGATGAATTGCCTATTCCTGACAAAGTGGAATTAGACAAGGTGTATTTACAAAAGCAATCGTGGTTTTTTGATTTGCAGATATTGCTGCGCACTTTTGTGAAAGTGGTGCGCAGGGATGGGGTGGTGCATTAGTATGAAGTTGATACCAGTTATTCTTTCGGGTGGTGCAGGTTCTAGGCTTTGGCCAGTGTCGCGTCTACAGCATCCCAAGCCATTTATTCGCTTGCAAGACGGTCAAAGTTTGCTTCAAAAAGCATTTCTCAGAGCCATGGGCTTGCAAGATGTGGACGGCTTAACGGTTGTTACAAATAGAGATTTTTTCTTTAAAACAGAAGATGAATTTCGAGAAGTATGTGAATCCAAAACTTCGGTGTCTTACATCTTGGAGCCTTTTGGCCGAAACACAGCGCCTGCCATTGCTGCAGCTGCGCTTAAAGCTTTTGAAGAGCATGGGGCAGACGCTGTGTTGCTTGTGCTGGCGGCGGATCATTTAATCAGCAATGAATCGGCCTTTCAACAAGCGGTGACTCAAGCAACTGAACTTGCAGTGCAGGGTAAGTTGGTGACCTTTGGCATTCAGCCTCACTCGCCAGAAACAGGCTTTGGATACATTGAGGCACAGGGCAACACCGTGCTGCGGTTTGTTGAAAAACCAACTTTGGCGCGTGCTGAAGAATACATTGCCTCTGGTCGTTTTCTTTGGAACTCGGGCATGTTTTGCTTCACTGTTGGGACTTTGCTTAATGAAATGCGTCAACATTGCCCTGAGATGGTTTCGTCTCTTGAGTTGTGTATCAAACAATCAAGAGCTGCCAAGGGAGAAGGCTTCAAGCAGTTAGAGCTAGACGGTGAAACTTTTAAAGAAGTTCCTGACGACTCCATCGACTACGCTTTGATGGAGAAATCAACCCAAGTTGCGGTGGTTCCTTGCGATATTGGCTGGAGTGACATTGGTTCTTGGTTGGCTTTGGGCGACCTTCAAACCCCAGACGAAAATGGCAACCGTATACGGGGTGAGGCTGAGACTCACAATACCCATAACTGCACCATACACAGCCAAGACCGTATGGTGGGTGCTGTGGGCGTGAGTGATTTGGTGATTATTGATACGCCGGATGCTTTATTGGTTGCCAACAAAACCCATGCGCAAGATATCAAACACATTTACACCTCTCTTAAATCAAAAGGGCATGACGCCCACCTGCTGCATCAAACAGTTCATAGGCCTTGGGGAACTTATTCGGTGTTGGAGGAGGGCGCAGGCTTCAAGATCAAACGTATTGAAGTTAAACCTGGCGCGTCTTTAAGTTTACAAATGCATAACCACCGCAGCGAGCATTGGGTTGTGGTAGCAGGTGTTGCCAAGGTTATCAATGGGGAAAGTGAAATTGATATTCAGGTGAATGAATCCACTTTTATTCCGGCGGGGCATCAGCACAGATTGACCAATCCGGGTAAAGATTTATGCGTGTTAATTGAAGTTCAAACGGGTGCTTATTTGGGTGAAAATGATATTGTTCGTTTAGAAGATAAATATGGCCGTAGTTAACTTTATCGCTTTGATTTTTTGTTGGTGTTCACCACAGTGAGTAAATCCAACTTAGCAAGTCCGTTTGCGTTAATTCTCAGTCTTATTAATAATCATGAATTACTTTGGGAACTGGTCAAACGAGATTTTTTTGGTCGATATAAAGGTTCAATGCTAGGTGTTGTTTGGTCTTTGTTCAACCCTTTGTTGATGTTGACCATTTACACAATCGTCTTTAGTGTGGCATTCAAGGCTAAGTGGGGAACTACTGAAGAGAGTAAGGTCACATTTGCAATTATGCTTTTTTCGGGGATGATTATTCATAGCCTTTTTGCTGAGTGTCTCAATAGATCCCCTAGCCTGATAACAAATCATTCAAATTATGTTAAAAAAGTTGTATTTCCATTAGAAATGCTGCCATGCATGGCACTATTGTCGGCGGTGTTGCATTTCATTGTTAGTTTTTGTGTGCTTTTACTTTTTTGTTTTTTTGCAGGGATGACGATTCATATTGGAATTATTTTTATCCCTTTTATTCTTCTGCCTCTCGTTCTTATGACACTAGGCCTGTCTTGGATATTCGCATCACTTGGCGTGTATTTGAGAGACCTTTCCCAGATTATGGGTGTGGTTACTACCGTTTCTTTGTTTTTGGCACCTGTCTTTTACCCAATAGAAGTATTGCCTTCAGCCTATCAATCGTTTTTGATGTGGAATCCTATTTCACTTCCAGTTATTCAACTGCGCGAAATCATGTTCTTGGATACGCCTTTTAAATGGTTTGAGTGGCTAGTTAGTCTATCGGTTGGCATCTTAATTTGTATTGTTGGCTATTGGTGGTTCCAAAAATCACGTCCAGGATTCGCCGATGTCCTCTGATGAAATCGTTATAGATGTTCGCAATCTTTGCAAGCGTTATGAAATTTACAGTACTCCCCGAGACCGGCTAAAGCAGTTTATTTTCCCTCAGCTTTTCAGTTTTGTTAACAGCGTATGTGTGGCGCTCGGTTTATCGTCGCGCAGCCAGTCCCTTAGTTTTTTTAAAGAGTTTTGGGCATTGCAAGACGTCTCGTTTCAAGTGCGGCGAGGTGAGACGCTTGGAATCATCGGTCGAAATGGCAGTGGCAAGAGTACGCTGCTCCAAATACTTGCTGGAACTTTGGTACCGACAAGTGGCCATGTCAATGTCAGAGGTCGTATTGCAGCTCTTTTAGAGCTTGGAAGCGGATTTAACCCTGAATTCACAGGACGAGAAAACGTTTTTTTGAATGGTCGAATTCTTGGCCTTACACATAAAGAAATAGAGTCACGATATGAACAAATTGTTGACTTTGCTGACATAGGTGACTTCATAGATCAACCTGTTAAGAGCTACTCTAGTGGTATGTTTGTAAGGCTTGCTTTTGCGGTTCAAGCCCATATTGATGCCTCTATCATCATCATTGACGAGGCTCTTGCAGTAGGTGACATTTTTTTTCGTCAGAAGTGCTATGCGCGCTTGCAGCAACTGAGAGAATCTGGTGCGGCGATCTTATTGGTAACTCATGCGATGACAGAAGTCGAACAGTTTTGTGAAAAGGCTATTTTGCTTGAGCAAGGTGCTCAAAAATTCTGGGGTGATGCAAAAGAAGCAACAAAACACTACTATTTAATTCATCAGTCTCTGGAAATAAACAACAGTATCTTCAAATTAAATCACTCTGGTCAATCACTACAAAGTTTTCAATCAAGCAATACTGATTTTGAATTTTGGCCAAACGACAATTCATTTAATCAGGCAACTCAAAATAACCAAGTTGGTAATGGATGGGGAACTTTAATACGGCATGCAGTTTGTGATTCGACTGGCTTTGTAACAAACAGTTTCGCTCAAGGTGATATAGCCTTTTTTTATTATGAATTTCTCCTCACTGCACCAATTGCAGTGCCTCTTGCAGGGCTTGTTCTTCAAAATTCCCGAGGGGTTAATGTTCATGGTAAAGGTTCCCTGGAGTATGTTGTTACAGCGCCAGATTCTTTACCTGCTGGCTCCATTATTCGTTGTCGGCAAAGTATTGAATTGAAACTGGAAATAGGAGAGTATTCCTATGAGCTGGGCTTGGCTACGATTGACCCTCAAAGTTATAGAGATATACCCAGCATAGGCCATGAAGAGTTATTTTCTCGGATTGTTCGTATCTGTCATGTGCCAGGGGCTGGCGTTATAAATATTGGCTGGCGACACATCAATACTGGTCCTAAATCTGCTCATCATGGAGTGGCAGATATGCCTGGTAAATTTGATTTTGCCTTTGATATATAAGATTCTAATTAACGTGAAAACAAAGACGATCAGTCCTAGAAAAATCTTGCTAGGTTATGACGCCGTTAGCACTCTCTATCCACACATTCCTCCTTTGAGTCATTGGCGCGCTTGGGAGTATGCTGCATATCAAAATTATCGAATAAAAGGTCGAGTTCTTGATTTAGGCTGTGGAGACGGAAAGTATTTCAGATTAATATGGCCTAAGGTGAAAGATGTTATTGGTGTGGACATGAATCCAGCTGTCGCAGAGTTGGGTCGTAAGTCAGGCGTCTATCAAAATTTGCATGTGACGCCAGCACATCAAATTCCCGAAATGGACGAAAGTTTTGATCATGTCTTTGCAAATTGCTCGCTGGAGCATATGGACAACCTTGAGGCGGTACTAACTGAGATTAAACGATGTCTCAAACCAGGAGGAACTTTGCTGTGTAGTGTCGTAACAAATCGTTTTGTACAGTGGTCAATATTATCGAATATACTCGCTGAAGCAGGTTACGAAAAAGAAAGTTCCCTACAGAAGAAGAATTTTCTGGAATATCATAATCTTACTAATGCACTAGCTGTTAATGAGTGGGTCAATCAATTCAAAACAGCCGGCCTAGAAACAGAGGAACATATTCCCATCATGCCTAAGTTTAATAATGCTCTTTGGATGTTGATGGATAGTCTCTGGCATACTAAACTAAGAGATGGGGGCGAACTTGGAAATCTTATTTATCCACTTTTGACGGAAAACAAAAAATTCACTGTAGCATTTCGAAAAATTTTTTCCGGATTATTGGAAATGGAAAGCAATTTCTTAGATTGTAGTGGCGCAGTGTTTCTTGTTAAAAAACCTGAAAAAAATTAATTATGAAATGTTGGTGTGGTAATTCAGAGCTAAAGTTTTTTAATACGCAATATGTTGTTTGTAATTTTTGTGGAACATTAATTTCTTTGGTAGGATTAGACTCAGAGGCGATTGAAGTAGAGAATGATTCAGTAGATTTTTACGGAAAAAACTATTGGCATGATCATCAAGTTGTTGATCTCGCCTTTCCTAGTATTTATGATCGTGCCCGAAATGATTTAACTGAGCGGAATCTACATTGGTTAAAGGTGCTTCTTAAATATCGCTTGCCTCCAGCAAAAATTATGGAGCTTGGATGCGCACATGGCAGCTTTGTTGCGTTATTGAAACATGCTGGGTACAATTCGTCAGGTGTGGAAATGAGTCCTTGGGTTGTTGATTTTGGGCAGCAAGTCTTTGAGGTTCCTATTTCAGTTGGTCCAATTGAAAAACTTGATATTTTGCCTGGCGAATTAGATGCTATTGTTTTATTTGATGTTTTTGAGCATTTACATGACCCAGTTGCTACGATGAGTCTGTGTTTAAAATTACTTAAAGATGATGGATTATTATTAATTCAAACACCAGAATATAAAGAAGAAATGAATTTTGAACAGCTATTAAAAAAAAATGATATTTTTCTTTACCAGTTAAAATCTGATGAGCATTTATATATTTTAAGTCAAAGAGCAGTTCATGTTTTTTTTGAATTTCTTGGTGCAAAATATATTTATTTTGAGCCGGCAATATTCAGCCAATACGATATGTTTTTTGCTGTCAGTCGAAAACCAATTAAAAAAAATGAAACTGAGTTGATTGAATCTGCTCTCTTAAAAACTCCACACGGAAGAATTGCTCTTGCCATGTTGGATTTACGTGAGCGTGAACTTAATTTAATTGAAAATTTGAAAATTTCAGAAGAAGATAGATTAGCGCGATGGAAGCAGATACAGACGCTAACTACTTTGATTAAACAAATGCAAAAGACGTAGCGCATGCGTTTACATGAAATACTAGGCGATAAAAAACTGATTAATATTGCTGTAGATTTGACTCCCATTCTGCCTGGCGGAGAAAATGGTGGTGCGAAAATATTTGTGATTGAGTTAATTCGTCAGCTTTCTGAAATGGTTCCGCAAACCAACTTTATATTGCTAACCCAAGCAGCTTCGCACGATGAGTTGGCTTTTCTTGACAGATCCAATGTATGGCGAAGAATGGTCATTGGTCCTGTTACTAAAAATTCTCCCCCTTATGCTTTGAAGAGATTAGCCCACCTAGTACTTCCTCATTTGCTCAACAGGCTACGTGGCGTTATCAGTCGCTTAGGTTATATGTTGCTCGGGTTAATTAAGCGCAGCAACACAGGCAAGTTGTTGCCCAAATTGGATATTGATTTACTCTTTTGTCCCTTTACCGCACCAACTTATTTCGAACATGGGATACCTACAGTTTGCACTATCTACGATCTTCAATATAAAACCTATCCTGAGTTCTTCTCGGCAGCAGATACAGCATCACGCGACCATACATTTATTGAAGCTTGTCGTCGCGCAACGGTGTTGACTGCAATTTCTAATTATTCAAGGCAATCTGCAATCTTGCATGGAAAACTTAATCCCCACATAATAAAGACTATCTACTTGCGAATGGCACACAGAATCGTGCCTGCAGCTGCCCACAGTAATGAGGTCTTAAGTCGCCTTGGCCTTTTTCCTCAGCAGTATCTAATTTACCCTGCAAACTTTTGGAAACACAAGAACCATGAAATGCTCTTAACTGCCTTTGGCTTAGCATGTCATGGCGGTTTATCCCCGACTATCAAGTTGGTCTGCACTGGTGCGCCGAGTGAACGCCAAAAATTCATGACGCGTGCTGCGCAAAATATGAACTTGGGAGATAGCGTCATTTTCCCAGGATATGTTTCAAATGAAGAAATGGGAAGTTTGTTATCCAATTCTTGCGGCATGGTGTTCCCATCTCTTTATGAGGGCTTTGGTTTACCCGTGATCGAGGCTATGGCCGCAGGCATTCCGGTAGCTTGTAGCAACACAACATCTCTTCCAGAAGTGGCTGCCAATGCAGCCTTACTTTTCGACCCTCGCATTCCAACCCAAATAGCTAATGCAATCATCTCTCTTGTAGAAGATGAATCATCACGTGCAAAACTGGTCGAATCAGGGCTCACCCGTGCAGCTGATTTTTTAGATTCAAAGCAAATGGCAAAAGACTATTGGGATCTCTTTCAATACGCTTTTAACCATAAGTAATCTTATCTACTTGTTTTTAGAAAAACTTTAATGAAAGTCAGCATCATTACTCCGTCTTTCAATCAGGGGCAATTTATTGAACGCACACTGAAGAGTGTTGCAAGTCAATCTGGGGTAGAAATTGAGCATGTTGTATTTGATGGCGGTAGCACTGACAACACTTTAGATGTATTAAGAAACTTTACCCCACCAGTGAATTGGGTCTCGAAGAAAGACAGGGGGCAAACTGATGCTGTCAATCAAGGCATTCGGGCTACGGATGGTGAAATTATCGGCTGGCTTAACTCAGATGACATCTACTACCCCGGTGCCATTGCTCAGGTTGTAGCTTTCTTTACAACCCATCCAGATATTGATGTGATCTATGGAATGGCTGACCATATCGATATAAATGATAAATCTTTTGAAAGTTATCCTACGGAGCCTTGGAATTACGAGCGCCTTCATGAAACCTGCTTTATTTGTCAACCGGCATTATTTTTTAGGCGTCAGGTGGTAGAGCAACACGGGTTACTTGATGAATCTTTGAACTACTGTATGGATTATGAATATTGGTTACGACTGGGTAAGGAAGGTGTTCGATTTTTTTATATAGAGATAAAGCTTGCAGGTTCCAGGCTCTATGCAGATAACAAAACTTTGGGGGCAAGGGTTAAGGTACATAAAGAAATTAACGATATGTTTAAGAAGAAGTTTGGAAAAGTTCCCGATAAGTGGTTGTTTAACTATGCGCATGCTGTGGTTGAGGATAAGAATTTTTTTTCTGGCTATTTTTCAAAAATTTTTGCATTAACTTGGCAAACCCTCCATGCTGCAATTCATTGGAATAATGGAGTTAAGGCAACTATGTTGCGTCAGATAAAAGCGTGGATGCTGAGATAGTGATTAATTTATTCAGTGACTTGCTAATTTCTATCGTCATAGTGACTTTTGTTACCTCTTGTGGATTGGGGATTTTTCGTTTATCAGGAATTCAGCATTTTAGCTATCGTTTGTTACTAGCCCCATCTTTGGCAATAGCAGTATCTGGAATCCTAGTTGCTTTGGTTGTTATAGATGGAATTCCCATTGGAAAGGCTTCACCATTTTTATGGTTGCTATGGGTATTTTTATCTCTAGTCGGCGTTACTTCCTTTAAGAGTGCCTGGGTATCCTTAGACTATCGTCATATTATTTATATTTCAGGGTTGGCTACCATAATAGTAACAGCTGGATATTTTAGATTCGGGCTTTTTGATTATCTAGGTAGTCCCGCATTAGATGGCTGGTCATATGTCAGTTTTGGTGAATATCTTCGTCAATACCCTAAAGGTACCGAAGGCGGGCTAGCTCCTATTTACCAATATGCATCCCATTTATCAGCAACTCGCTTTATTGCAAGTGGGCTATTAGCAGCATTTATTCCTCCTTTGGGTAATGGGTTCGATACTCAAATGATGGTCGGACCATTGTTAATCTTATCATTAACTAGTTATGCTTTATCTATAGGGTACGCCACTATCGTAATCAATCAAAGAGGCATGAAAGTACCTGTTTGGTTGTCTGTTTGTATTGGAGTACTTGGTGGATGGGTACATCTTGCCTTGATTGCAAATAATTATGATAATTTACTTGTACTTTCAATTTCACCTGCACTTTTTGGACTTGCTTTAGATTTAAATTTAAACAAAAAAAATCAAATAATCTTACCAACAATATTAATTGCAGCAAGTTTTTATATATATCCAGAACTTTTTCCTTTTATCATTTTTGCATATTTTTGTGGTTGGATCGGAAATTTCTTCCAATATGATCAAGTGGAAAAAAAATTAATTAATAGACGTTATCAAATTTTAAATTTGGGTTTTATTGCACTAAGTTCACTTATTATTGTTAGTCCATATTTGTTTGAAGCTATTGGATTTTTTTATCAGCAATTAGCAAGTACAAGTCAAACCTCTGGACGGCCAGGTGAAGGTTTGGTTCCTAGTCTTGTTGATGGGTCATACGTAATAGGAGCATTATGGGGTTTAGGCGGAAGTGGTGTATCAATGATCATTGGTATTTTATTGGGCCTAGTTGCTTTATTTGGTATTGCTAAGGCATTGATTTATAAAAATATTGCTATAGTTATTTATATATTTATTATTATCTTTCTATTTTCTGTAATGATTATTGTTAAAAATTATGATTATGGAGCTTATAAAATTATTTTGATGGGGTGGTGGGCGGTATCCATTGCTTTGTCTGCAGGCGCTTTAGTTATATGGGAAACGGCATTTATTGAGAATCTATTAATAAATAAAATAATGCGTTTTACTCTAGTAATTCTTTTATCAATTTGTACTATCCTATGGATTGGATATGCATACAAGAAAATTTACGAAAATAAACACAAATTTGCTAGACATAGCAGAGAGGCTAGAGACGCAATAATAGTTACTAATAATGAGGTTCAGATTTCTGTTAGTGATACTACGAATAACGCTTGGCTTGTATATCAGTTGCGTGATGCAAAAGCGCTATTTGCTGAATTTCACGGTTATATGAATCAAGCACATGTTCAACCTTTGATGGCGAGAAGTATGATGCCTAGTCAAGATAAAATTAATTATATCTTGACTGATGTTAATTCATACGCTAATGGTGAGTTAGTGTGGAACAACAATATTTTCAAATTGATCAAGGGCGATCCCGCAGAACAGCCCCCCCGTCTTGAAATTAAGGCACCCAACGGACAGGAAGAAATTGACGGAAAGCCATTTTTTTGGATTGGAAAACAACAGGCAAGTATTAATTTAAAATCAATAAATTCAAAAATAATTCAGATTGAATTTCAGGCTTTTACAGGACCAGATATAAATAACTCAATTAAATTAATGATAATAAATTCTAATAAAATAAAATATGAATTTGATATCAGTAAGCCTAATAATTATAATATTGAAGTGAATGTTGAGCCAGGTGAAAATATTATTGAATTTCAAACCCCAAATATTGATTATGATATTAAACATAGTAATGGTGATGCAAGAGAACTTATTATGGGATTAAGAGTAATTAACTTAATAGTTAAATAATGATGTTAATTAAATAAAATTATGCTAATATTTACACTATATTGTACAATAATATTTATACATCTAGCGGCGCTGGGAATTCCTTTATCTTTATATTTAGCCTCAATAGTGGAGCCAAATAAAAAAATTGGAATATATATAATGACGCCTGTGTTCGGACTTGCTTTTCAATTGTATTTTGGAACTTTAATACATTCACTTTTTGGGTTAAAACCAATAACAGTATTTTTATGCATTATTGTGATAGCAATTGTAGTTTTAATTTTAATTATTAATTTAAATAATGTAAAGGAATATAAAAAAGAATTATTTAATACAAAAAAAGGATTTGGTATTTCTATAATTGTCGGCATCATTGCTCTATTAATAAACAGTATGGATCTATACCAAGTTCCTTTTAACGAATATTTACCTGTTACAAATGCTGATACATTCAATTACTTTGGCCATATCGATCAATTTAGAATAGTAGGAGAAAACACTCCTATTATCAATTATCCTGCTGGATTTCAACCAAGGATAGAGCATGCTATTGGGGCCAGGGATGCGGTTGTAGCATTTTCTGCAGCAGTTGCTGAGGTTTTAAAAATTGAAACACACACTGCATTTTTTATTTCTCTCAGAGTTGTTCTAATGCTTTTATCAGTAGGTGTATTTTCAACTCTAATTTTTTTAACTTCAAGTTATAAAGCAGCTTTTTTTGGATTATTTTTTTCAATATTTGGAAATTTTTATCTTCATCAAATTCTTCAACAATTCAGCTCAAGCTCAATTGGGTCAACTATGGTATCGGCAGTTTTATTTACATTTAGCGTGTATGCAAATAATAAAATAATAAATCATTCCCAAAGCTGGTCAATTATCCCAGGCTTGATAAGTGGAATTTTATTAATGACTTCACCTGAAACTGGAGTTGTAGTTCTGTCGGTTATTGCAGTTTGGTATGTGGTTGATCACTTAGATAGAAATTTCAGTAGAATATTATATTCGGCAAGAAATTTGATTGCAGGAATTTTATTGGGTTCTTTGCCGGTTTTGCATTTGATCGTACTATTTGTTTATGGTCAAATAATAGGTTCAGTAAGTGGGCACCCAGGTGATTGGATAGCAAATTCTGCAATTTTATTTCAAGCTTCTGGTTTGGGGTTTATAAAAACAAATGGGTTAAATAGTCTGCCAATTACAATAATTGTTTGTATTTTAATTACTAGTGCATTTTATATCATTTCATTAATAATTATTATAAAGAAAATAATCAAAAAAAAATTAAATAATAATATATTGATGCCAATCATAATATTTTCCTTAGTTAGCTTATCGATTGCTACAGTTGCATTCTTTCTTGGTAAAGGATATGTATTACTTAAAATATTAGATTATTTCTCCATAATACCACCTATCATATTTGGTATATCTATATTGCATATATTTGAATTTGAAATTGATTATCCATTCAGAAATATTAGCATTGCTTTTTGCTCCTTTTTTATTCTTTTTTATGGCGTTATAGCTCTTAAAGAAAAGTATGAAATACTGAATTCATATAGAAAGGAAGTATTGGGTATTCCGAAATTATCTCTTTTTAAACTAAAAAATATTTTGAATATTCATACTCCAGTAATTCCTGATCTTGAAGGTAATTCATTATTACTTTTTTTGTATGTGAATAGATTTAATACTATTAAATTTGCATTTGATGGTGAGCCTGTAACTAAATACAGATATATCCCAAATATTTACCCGACAATAGGAATGCCACTTGCTAGAATTAGTCTTCCTGGATATAGAGATAAAATTATAACCGACATAACACACAAAACTCCTTGGCAAAATAAACCATATTTATTGGATTATGATGGTGTTTTGAAAATAGTTGACTCAAACTGGCTTCCACCTGAAGGTGAGCACGAAGAAACAATCTTTAGATGGGTTAGCAACAAAGGTTTATTTAAATTATTAATAACTGAACCTGATATTTCTCGAAAATTACATTTAAAAATTAATCCTGGTCCAGATCTTACATCTGAAAATCAAATTTTACTAATAATTAATCAGAAAATAATGTTGAATATTAACCCCAATGATTTGCCAATTTCATTAGATATATTATTAAATAAACTTGAATTTGGAGAGAATATTGGCGAAATTTTTATTTTGGGACCTAAAAATGGAATTCGTCAAATTAGTATTTCTGAGTTTAAGTTAAATTAAAAAGCTAGCATATAATTATTATGTTGAAAATAAACAAACAATTAGAACTAATCAAAGCGCAAATAGTAATTCTGTCAATCTTGGATTATTATCAATCTTGAAATTTATTAAATTTTAGCGGTCTATGAAAATATTTTTTTGGGTATTTAAGGAGGATAAAATTGGATCCAAATTTTTTAACTAAACTTTATGGTCTGCGTTATCATGCTAATGATTTAAGCAGAAAAAATGCAATCTGGAAAGTTCTTTGTAATAATTTTTTTCAAAAATATATTAACAAAACTGATATTGTTATAGATGTTGCATGTGGTCATAGAGAATTTATTAACAACATAATAGCATCAAATAAAATTGCAATTGATTTAAATCCTGAGTCGAAGAAATTTCTTGATTCTTCTATTAACTTTTATCAACTGTCAGCTAGTAATATTTCTCAAGTTGGTGAGGGTATTGCTGATGTATTATTTGTTTCCAATTTCTTAGAGCATCTTCGTGATAAAACAGCCTTGGAAGAGTTTTATGATCAAGTTTTGAGTCTACTCAAACCCGGTGGTAAATTCATGATTCTTGGACCTAATTTACGTTACATGCCTGGAAAATATTGGGATTATTATGATCATTTTCTTGGTTTAACTCATTTTTCACTTATTGAGTCACTTGAGCTGCATGGTTTTAAAATTATTTTATGCATTGACAAATTTTTGCCACACTCAGATAGAGGTAAATCACTGCCACATCCAATATTACCGTGGGGTTATTTAAAATTTCCATTTGTTTGGAAAATTATGGGTAAACAATTTTTTATAATTTGTGAAAAAATATAGTAATATTAATAAATTATTTAATTATGAATTTAATAACAAAAAAAATTTTTAATTTTAAATTTATTATAAATTTAATTTTTTTAATTTTTGTATTTATTTATTATTGTTGGGTCGTTACTTCAGGTAATTTTTCATTGTTTAAATTTACTGATATTCCAATAACAGTTCAAAGTCATATGGCGGATGCCTTCCTCAATAAACAGTTAAGCATGACAATTGAACCTAGCAATGAATTATTAGCGCTTAAAAATCCTTTTGATCCTATTCAAAATGCCAAGTATAGATTGCACGATGCTTCTCTTTATAATGGTAAATATTATTATTATTTTTCACCCATTGTTGCATTTCTTATGGTTGCTCCATTTAAAGCATTAACTGGCTACTATATTTCTGATGAATTTCTTGTATTTTTATTTTGCTATTTAGGATTTATTTTCTCGTATTTTTTTTTTCTTAAAATTTTACAATTAGTTTCAATTAATGTTTCAATCCCTTTTAATTTATTTTCCGGTTTGATTTTAGCAACAGTTACTACAGTTCCTTTTTTGCTTTGCAGACCATTAATGTATGAAGTATGCATTTCTGCAGCATATGGTTTCTTGATGATCTCTGTCTATTTATTTATTAATTTATTAAGTTCCGATGTTAATAAATTTAAATTATTATTGTTGGGGTTGTTTTTTGGATTTGTTTTTTTCTCTAGACCAAATCAAATAGTTGCAATAATATTTTTAAATTTAACTTATATTTTTTATAGATATTACTATTTATCAGAAAATTGTCTTGTTGTTTTAAGAGCAAGTTTTTTTATTTTACTTCCTCAATTATTAATTGGCTTGATAATGTCTTGGTATAATTATGCTAGATTTGATTCTGTTATTGAATTTGGCGCTTCATATCAACTAGCAGGCATGAATGTTCAAGAGATCACAACAATGTCTCTTGCATATATACCTTTGAATTTATTTCATTATTTTACTCAGTCTATTCCGTATGATCTAACTTTTCCCTTTTTTCATCCTGTGGCTCCTAAGGATCCATTCACTTTACCATTTCCGTTCTTTTACGAGCCTACAGTTGGATTATTTTCATTTCCTATTTACTGGCTTATTTTTTTACCACTTTTTAGTTTATCAAAAATTATGAAAGCTTATACGCTACCATTAATTATCTGTATTATTTTCATTATTTCGAGTTTTCTAACTTTATTAGTTAATTCAACAATGGTTGGCGTAACTATGCGATATATTGTTGATTTTTCCCCTTTATTGTTATTGTCAATACTTGTCCTTTTTGTAATATCAAGAGATTTTGTGTTTAGCTATGATCGCTCTGGTTATCTAACAAGTTCATTTATTTTTTATTCTTTAGCATTGTCTTCAATAATGATTTCTTTTTTTATGGGCATGTCCGGTTATTATAATTCTTTTTATCATAAAAATATAAAATTATATAGTTCGCTCAAAAATATTTTTACAATTCATATCCCTTATCAATTTATACCTATGTACAAAGGTGCTTTACCTGATTATTCTTTTCAAAAACTTAATTTTTCTTCTGGTGGAAATGGTTTACTTTACCTGAAAGATGGTTGGTCAACACCAGAAAATTGGGGGATTTGGTCAATTGGAAATAGAAGTTTAATTATTTTAGGCCTTCCAATAAAATCTTTTTCGGAATTTGAAATATTAATAAATGCAAGAGTTCTTTCAGTAAATTCTAATTTGACTGCTCAAACTGTAAGTGTTATAATAAATGGAATTAATGTTGGATCCTTATTTTTTAATTCATCTGAACCTACTGAATTTAAAATAAATTTAACTAATGTTTTATATCTTGATGTTTTTGAAAAAAATGAAAGAGGTTTATTTTTAGAATTTATTAATCATAACCCTTTATCTCCTTCAATTGTTCATGGTTCTGATGATATGAGAGAGTTGGGCATTGGGCTTATCTCCTTTCAAATCATTCCCAAATCTTAATCTACTATATTTATGTTTTTGTAAGTATTATTTTTTTAACTTTTTCATTTTTTTTGAAGTTTTTTCTATGAAGCCAATAATTTCTCTAGTTGTTCCTGTTTATAAAGAAGAGGATAGTATTGTTCCTTTTTTGGAAAGAGTTGAAGCGGTTTTTTCATTAATGGGAAAAACTTATGAAATTATTTTTTCGCTTGATCCGAGTCCTGATAGAACTGAGGAGGTTATAGTTAATCAGATTAATCGTAATTCAAATATAAGGCTATTAGTTTTTTCTCGACGTTTTGGTCAGCCTGCAGCAACTATAGCCGGCATATTAAGTAGCAATGGTGAAGTTTGTATAGTTATAGATGTTGATTTGCAGGATCAGCCTGAATTAATCATCCAACTGTATGATAAATTGCTTGAGGGTTACGAAGTAGTTTATGCAAAGCGCCGTTCTCGTAAAGGTGAAACATTACTTAAGAAATTTATTGCTTATCTAGGTTATAATTTAATTAACAAATTAAGCGATGTACAAATACCTAGAAATACGGGTGATTTTCGAATTATGTCACGACGAGTGGTTGAAGAACTTCGACTTCTTAATGAGAATCATGGTTTCTTGCGAGGATTGGTAGCTTATATTGGATTTAAGCAGACGTTTATTGAGTATGATAGAGATGAACGTTATGCTGGTAAAGGAAATTATAACCGGTTTACAGGTTCAATTAAGATTGGACTTAATGGCCTCATTAGTTTTAGTTCTAAACCTTTATTTGTTATGTCATTTGCTGGTTTTATACTAGCTGGTTTTAGTTTTATAATTGGTTCATGGTATTTAATTCAGAAGATTATTGGTTTTGATTTGACGCCTGGCCTTCCAACGACAGTGCTTGTGGTTAGTTTTTTTGCTGGTGTTCAGCTTTTAGGTTTGGGGTTAATTGGTGAATATGTAGGTCGTATTTATGATGAGGTCAAGCGGAGACCTATGTATATTTTAGATCGAAAAGTTAACTTTGGTGATTGTGAATGAATATTCCTTTTCAGTTACCTTCTACAGCAAATTCTTCCGATATACCAAGTTGGGATGGGCATGTTTTTATACTGGGTGACCTCCGCACACCTGTTTTAGAATATAGTGAAAATTTTTCTGGCTGGTCTGATGACTTGACTGCATTGCATGAAGAGATCTCTGGTGATAAGCATCCTATTGACATAGCATCGCGTAATTTTGCTATTTCTAATATAAATAAATATTTATCAACGACAAGTCCAGTTATCATGGAAATAGGTTGTTCTTCTGGCTTTTTGATCAAAGATTTGGTTCATTTTTTCCCAAATGCTTCTATTATTGGAGCAGATGTTGTCAAAGGTCCTCTTTACAAATTTGCTAAGTCTTTTCCTGGTATTCCACTTATTCGCTTTGATTTGCTTAAATGTCCTTTACCTAACAGCTGCATAGACATTCTTGTTATGCTTAATGTTCTAGAACATATTGATGATGACATAAATGCATTAAAACAAGCTTTTAAATTGTTAAAGCCTGGAGGCTATTTGATTATTGAAGTACCTGCTGGGCCGTATTTATATGATTCTTATGATTTGCAGTTACACCATTTCAGAAGGTATTCTTCATCTGAATTGAGGCATAAACTGATTGATGCTGGATTCAACGTTGAGTTTCAGTCACATCTTGGATTTATTTTATATCCTGCTTTTATCGTTGTTAAATTATTAAACAAATGGTTGCCATCTAGAAAAACTAATAATATTGTTGGAGCACAAGCTTCTGCTTCTTCTGGTAGTAAGCTGGTCAGGTGGGCAATGAATCTTGAGTCTAATTATCTTTTTAACTTCCGTTTACCATTCGGAATTCGTACTTTGGCACTAGCAAAAAAACCAAACTCTACTTCTTTAACCAAATGAGTTCTATTTATTTGAGATTATCTTTTTTTAAACCTTTTATTAAATATGGAATTGTTGGCGCATTTACTGCGCTAATTTATTTTTCACTTATGTGGATCTTGGATGTTTTTTTTGGTTTTCCTTATTTTATTGTTATTACACTGGCTTATTTGATTGCTACTATTTTTCATTTCTTATCAAGTAAATATTTTACTTTTAATGTATCAGAAGGTTTTTTCTACAGGCAAATTAAACGATACTTTATTATGTTGATATTTAATTACCTCATAACTTTATTAATTGTTACTATATGCGTAAAAATATTCTATTTGTCCCCATATTTGGGGGTGTGCTTTTCTGTACTGATAACTATGTTTTTAGGTTTTATTCTAGGACGATTTTGGATTTTTGAATCCAAAAAGGAAGTTTTATGAATTCGATTTTTGTTACTGGTTGCGCTGGCTTTATTGGAAGCAATCTTGTCGATCGATTGTTGGCAAGTGGGTATTTTGTAACCGGTATTGATAATTTTTCTACTGGTAATAGTAGATTTTTACAAAATGCATATTCGCACCCTAACTTTAATTTTTTAGAATTAGATCTTTTGGAATTTGATTCTCTAAAAAGGACCATGCTTGGTAATGATTTTGTCTTCCATTTAGCGGCTAATGCAGATGTTCGTTTTGGTATTCAGCATCCAAGTAAAGATTTGGAACAAAATACTAAAGTTACTCATAATGTTTTGGAGGCAATGAGGTCTAATGGAATCAAGAAAATCGCCTTCTCATCTACTGGCTCTGTTTATGGGGAATCTCCTGTAGTTCCAACCCCAGAGGATGGACCATTTCCTATTCAAACCTCACTCTACGGGGCATCAAAAGCTGCTGGTGAAGGTTTGATATCAGCATATTGCGAGGGTTTTGGTTTTCAGTCTTGGATTTTCCGTTTCGTCTCTATCCTTGGCGAGCGCTATACCCACGGCCATGTATTTGATTTTTATCAAAAGCTCAAGTCAGATCCAAGTCGCCTTCCTGTGTTGGGCAATGGTAGGCAACGCAAGTCTTATCTTTATGTGCAGGACTGTATTGATGCAATCCTTTTAGCAATGGACAAGGCCCAAAATAAGGTCAACATCTTTAATTTAGGTGTAGATGGCTATTGCGAAGTCAACGACTCTATAGGCTGGATCTGCGAGGAATTGGGACTTAAGCCGAAGCTTGAATATTCAGGTGGTGACCGCGGGTGGATTGGTGACAACCCATTCATCTTCTTAGATACCAAGCGCATTCAGGATCTTGGTTGGAAGCCTCAATTTGGTATAAAGGAGGGTGTTATCAAAACAGTGCAGTACCTTCGCGATAACGAGTGGGTGTTTGAGGCTCGCTAATGAAAATTAGATTTGCGTTAATTTCGGGTGGTACAAGGGGGCTGGGCAAATCTTTAGTAAACCGTTTTTGGCATGCTGGTTTTAGCTTAATCGTAACTGCTAGAAAAGAAGACGATATTCAAAAGGTGCTAAATGGGTTACCTAAGCGGGATGATCAAAAAGCCTTGGGAATACCCTGCGATATGGGTTCACCTGAATTAATTGCAGAGTTTATTAATCGCGTCAAGTTGGCTTGTCCTCAGCTAACGGTGCTGGTCAACAACGCAGCCATACAGGGACCAATCGGACCGCTATCAGAAAATAATTTTTTTGTATGGCAACAAGCCTTGCAAGTTAATTTACTTGCCCCTGTTGCCTTATGTCAAGGTTTGATTCCTTTAATGACTTCTTCTGGCGGTGGGTCTATTATCAATTTGTCTGGCGGTGGTGCTACAGGTCCCCGAGCCAATTTCAGCGCTTATGCAACCGCCAAAGTTGGTTTAGTCAGATTCAGCGAAACTATTGCAGAAGAGTTGAAGCTAACAGGCATCAGGGTCAATTGCATTGCCCCCGGCGCCATGAAAACCGATATGTTGGCCGAGGTTTTATCTAAAGCGCATGAAGCAGGTGAGAAAGAGCACTCTATGGCAAGCAAGGTATTCGAAGAGGGCGGGGCTTCTATGGACCGGGTCGCTGATTTAGCCCTTTTCTTAGCCAGTGATGCAAGCAAAGGAATCACTGGCAAGCTCATCAGCGCCGTTTGGGATGACTGGGAGCATTGGCCAGAGCATCTATCTGAATTATCAAACTCTGACGCCTATACCTTACGCCGTATTACGGGGCGAGACCGCGGATTCACTTGGGGCGATAAATGAAAATATTCGGTGTGGGTGTAATTGGATGCGGCTTGATTGGCCAAAAAAGAGCCAAAGCTTTGGGTGTCGGTGGCAAATTGGTAGCTTGTGCAGACTTGGATGCGGATCGTGCCGAAAAGCTAGCCAGCACCACTGGTGCTCAGGTTTACAGAGATTGGAGAGAGCTTGTTTGGTCCTCGTCAGTTGACGTGGTAATCGTAGCTACCCTTC